>Ga0228710_1001268_pt1 | contig 37261 bp, 20 predicted proteins | sample MedpolnodulmetaG_FD_177995 | JGI IMG/M metagenome (GOLD analysis project Ga0228710, IMG submission 177995) | Root nodule microbial communities from Medicago polymorpha collected in Santa Monica, California, United States - pink nodules | ecosystem: Host-associated > Plants > Roots > Nodule...
AAGATGGTTTATTGAAAAAAAAAAAAAAAGCAAAAAATGTTCTAACATTCTGTTGAGGGTGGTTGGTGATAATGTACTCTGTGTTGGGAAAAGTAAAGAACAAAACAAATAACATGCTATTTCTTCCAATATTGAATCAAATAGGAAAATAATACTCCAACCAAAATAAATGTTATTCTGCTATTGCTTCTTTTGTCAAGAAGTAGTCAAACAGTCAAAGTCCCATACCTCAGCGTTATTATTAGTAGCTTTCTGATTAAAAAAATAAAGATAGTAAAAAACAGTGATGGGTCAAAATATCAGTCATCATTGTTACATTCTAGTCGTTTAGTTGGGAGAATGGAATAAGTGTCTTTGATTTGTTAAGATAACTTCATTGATTCATAATTATTGCTTCTGCTTACATCCCAATAGTTTTCTGGTTAGATAATAACCATTTACAAAACAAATTAAATGGAACCTTAGTTAATTTGAGATGTTAGTTTTAAGTGAGAAATTTTGGACAGATGGTCGAAATTGTCTGATACAAATCCTGATGCGGTTACGATGCAACCATATATGTGATTGAAAATCACACGCCAATTGCGGTGCAATGAGGTCGAGGAGTCTACCGCATCAACAATATTGCAGCTGCAATTTTGGATGCAAATCGCAATTTATAACCATGAGTATCGTATGTCCTATTCATCAACCAACACAAGAATCCTTCGGGTTGGTGCATGTATATCTCCTCTTTTAAGTCTCCATGAAGAAATGCAGTCTTCACATCTAACTGCTCAAGATAGAGATTTTCGCTGGCAACAATACTTAAGACAGACCTGATAGTATTGAGCTTCACCACTGGAGCAAAAATCTCGGTGTAGTCAACTCCTTCCTTTTGCTAGAATCCTTTGACCACTAGTCGGCCTTTCTATCTCTTAGAGCCATCATGGTCCTCCTTTACTCGATACACCCATTTCTTATGAAGTGCCTTCTTTCCTATGGGTAGCTTAGCTAGTTCCCATGTTTGATTGGAGATCAAAGACTTCATTTCATCTTTCATAGCAAACTGCCACTTACTAGCATTTGTGGTCTGACATGCTTCATCATAATCTTCAGGCTCTCCTCCATCAGTTAACAACATGTAGTCTATGTATCTCCTGTTTGGAGCATGAGATCGTGAAGACCTTCTTAATACAGGAATTGGAGTTGGATGCACTGGTGTGTCAAACGGTTGTCTGATGCTTGATTCTGCCAATTCCTCTAACTAGGGACTCTCATCTGTGGGACTTCCTGGGACATCGTCCATCTCTACATAAACAGGCTCGCTCAATCCAGAGTCGTTGGTGGTTGTGTTATGCCTATCTTTGTACATCACTCTTTCATTGAAGATCACATCTCTACTGCGAACCATCTTTTTGTTTTCATCATCCCAGAGGCGATATCCAAACTCATCCTCACCATAACCGATGAAAGTGCACTTCTTGGATTTGGGATCAAGTTTATTTCTACCTTGATCACTAATATGCACATATGCTACACAACTGAAAACTCTAAGATGTGAGAGTTTTACCTTTTTTCCACTCCATACCTCTTCTGGTATTTTATGCTCCAATGGCACCGATGGACCTCGGTTGATTAAATAAGCTGATGTGTTGACTGCTTCTGCCCAGAAGTTCATTGGTCAGTCTGACTGTATACGCAAGCTTTTGGCTCTCTCAGTCAATGTTTTATTCATACGCTCAGCTACACCATTGTGTTGGGGAGTACTTGGCACAGTTCTTTCCATTCTGACTCCATGCTCGTAGCAAAACTTCTTGAATTTGGTGTCTTCATATTCACTACCATTGTCGATTCTGAACTTTTTGATCTTCAAACCTGTCTCATTTTCCACCATGGCTTTCCATCTCTTGAAAGCTTCAAATACATCAGACTTGTGTTTTAGAAAGTATACTCATACCTTTCTAGAGTGATCATCGATAAAAGTCACGAAGTAATGCTTCCCACCAATGGATGGGACAGTTGTTGGACCCCAAAGATCAGAGTGAACAAGCTCGAGTTTCTCCTTCTTTGGGGTTCTTCCACTTGTCTGAAAGCTGACTCTCTTCTGCTTTCCAAGTATACAGTCTTCACATATGTCGATTTCTATTGACCGAAGACTTGGTAGTTTTCCTTTTGAGTGCATAACCTTCATCTCCTTTTCACTCATATGGCCTAATCTCGTGTGTCATAGATTGGGATTTTCATTTGTTGCAACTGCAATCAAATGGCATGCTCCAGTTGTCTTGTAAAGAGTACCACTCTTTCTACCGTGAGCTATCGCCATTGCACCTTTTGAAATCTTCCAATCATCACCGTGGAAGACTGTTGTGTAGCCTTCACTAGCCAACTAGCCTACGGAGATTAAGTTTTTCGTGAGGTCGGGAATATGTCTGACATTTTTCAATTCCCATACAGACCCATTCAACTTAATCTTAACTTCACCTTTGCCCACAATCTTACAAGATTGTTCATTTCCAAGGTAAACATTACCAAGGTTACCGAGGACATAATTCTTGAAGAATTCTTTTTGGGAAGTAGCATGAAAAAACGCTCCAGAGTCTAACACCGAAGACTCTTCCTTGCTCTCCAAAGAACATGTCAACGTGTCACCTCCACCTGAGGTGGAGACAACATTTGCCTCATCTTTTGCCTCTTGATTCTTTGTTGGGAGCCTACATTGATTTTTGAAGTTCCCTGTCTTTCCACAATTCCAACACTCGATATTTTCCGAGTTGTGAGAACTACGATGATTTCTGGATTTGGATCGTCTGGCCTTTGATTTACCACGTCCATTTCCTCTATTTGCAATACTTAAGAGGATGAAGATTCACCCAAATCTCTCTGTCTGATCTCTTCACTGAGAACCAAATCACGAACATCATCAAATTTCATCTTTTTGCTTCCTGATGAGCTACCCACAGCCGTGACAATAGCGCTCCAACTATCTGGTAGGGAAGACAAAAGTATCAATACTTGTACCTCATCGTCAAATTCGATACCAACTGAACTTAATTGGGTTATGACAATATTAAGTTCATTGATATGTTGCGCCACTATTGCACCTTCTGTCATCCGAAGCGTAAACAATCGCCTCATCAAATGAACTTTATTTGATGTTGAAGGCTTTTCGTACATGCTAGAAAGAGCCTTCATAAGACTAGCGGTGATTTTCTCTTTTGCTATGTTAAAAGCAACATTTCGAGATAACGACAATCGCACAACACCAAGTGCTTGTCTATCGAGAAGGTTCCACTCATCATCCTTCCTCGATTCTGGTTTCTTTTCTGTGAGAGGTTGATGTAGCTTTTTCTGATACAAATAATCTTCGATCTGCATCTTCCAAAAGCCAAAGTCCGCACCATCGAACTTTTCAATTTCCACCTTTCCTTCATCTGCAGCCATGACTCCCACTTGAATCTAACTTCCTTTGGCTCTTCTTTGACAATTTTTGTGAACCACTGTGCTTTAGAACACCACCGTGAACAAATTGGTAACATTGACCAATTTTTGCACTCTTCACAAAATTACTATTCACATGAATAGTACTTTTGCCAAAAAAAATTAACAGAGATACCGAGCTAGGCGCTCTGATACCAGTTGTTAGGAAACTACGCACAATTTCCCCATAGTCAAATTAAGTGGAAATGAAATAAATGCGGAATAATAACACACAAAATTGTTAACGAAGTTCGGCCAATAATGCCTACTCTCCGGACTGCTGCAGATCTCTTTAATAAAAAGGAAAATATATGTGTTTACAAACACTCACAAACTCTCACTACCCACAACCCAATTACACCAAGAGTTTTCTCTAAAATTCTCTCTCTAAATTTTTCCTAACTCTACTGTTGTAATACAGTACTTGTGTTGTTGTTTTGCTTCTAATGCATTCTTCCAATCGCAAGGCATCTATTTATAGGACAAATAAGACAATGTGAACTTAATAATCCATATTCAATTGTTGCTGCAAGTTGAATGTAAAACCTGCATGTTTCACATTTCTTTTCTTCAAAATCAGCACCGCAGGCTATTCCTTTGCACCTCAAGCTACACACTAGTTTTACTATTCCAAAGAAAAATTCACCCTTGTATTAAATGTACCGTGTGAAGGTAGAATGAGAAATTGTTTTGGTTGAACAACACTACATGCAATGGGTCCTACCCATTTTTACCAACGGTACCAAATTGTCAAATTGATTTCTAACTCTATTAATAACTCAAAATGGTCCATGTATTTGACAAACGTTTCTCATATTGGTCCCTAACTCTATTAATTGTTTTGTATTTTGAATGTTAATGGCTCAATGTCTTTTGGATATTATTTAGTGGTTAATGACGATAATGCCTTTTGAATTTTATTTGGTATTTTAATGGCTTAAAGTACAAAACAACTAATATTGTGATGAATATGTGCCACCTATTCAGAACTGAGAAGCAATCTGATTGGTATTGACATGGTTTTAGCTTGCGGTTGCTATCGTTGTGATTTCGGTTGTTGCGGCATGAAATAATTTTAAATTTTCACAACCAACGCAAGATTAATGTGTGTACAGTCCATGAAAAATTGAAAACTTGTCGATAAGAGATTTGGTTTTGCTAATTGAGAGACTAAACAAGCGGAACATAATATTTAATTGTTGATCCATGTCATAAAATATTTGCCAAATTTTTTAGTTATCTCCCAAATACCTTAGAATACCCTCCTCTTTTATCTATGCAAGGGACCAACTTTGCAATATTTAATTGTTTATAACTAAGTTTTACGATTTTTTGTCCCCCTATTGAATTAAAAAGAAAAATAATCCTCCAACAAAAGAAATGTGATTCTGTTGATGCTTCATTTTTTTACTTCATAGTTACTAAAATTAGTGATGGGCCAAAGAAACTAGCTATAGTGAATGTCTAATTTTTTTTTTGATTGAATCTAATAAACAAAACAAATCATAGTCCACCAACAGATTCTGCATGATTGAAAAAGGACATCATTGTTTCATGAGGTAGTGCAATGCGGATATCATAATAAATATTCAAGCGCTTATTAAATAAAATAAAATTTCATTTCCAAGCTACATGAAGAAACATAGATTAGGAGACATAAAAAGTAGGCAGAAAACAAGTCAAATGAAAGCTTTGCTAAATCACCAAAAAGTAATAGAATCTATATGAAGCTTACAAAGTTACAAGTAAATAACAAACAATTGCAGAGAAAAAGAAGGTACAAAACTGATCTCATCTCAATGCATTATAACAGATTTAAAAAAAAAAACATCAACATACACATGAATTAAAGATTTGGAGGACAACACTGACAGCAAAATTGAATGTGGTATAGGAAGATCAATGAGCATGACACGGCCAATATGATGGTGTTATGTTTTACTTCTTCGTTTTATTCTACATGCCGCTACCACCATGACCTTTTATGAATACTCTCTAAAGTTGCGGCATGTAGGAAAAAAACGAAGATGAAAGTAAAACATATGACATATATTGAAATTGATGCAAGAAGTAAGGTTATATGAAGAAGATGTGGTGATGGAAAAGGAAGAAAATTGAAGTGGAAGGAACTGAGATGAGAAGGATTGAATTATATAATATAGATAGAAAGCGTTTTCATATTCTCATTGGCTGTTGAAGGTTCACGCGGATTGCTCACGTGGAGAAACTTTGGATCCCATTTATGCTTCATCTGGATTGATGACTTGGCATTTGTTTTACCCCTTGGATTGCTCTGTCAATGGACGGTTGAGATCTGTGAAGCCCCGATACTTTAAAATGGATGACGTATCGTATCACCTATGTATCCTGCACCGATACTTCCCGATACATATCAGGAGAGTATTCGAAGATTAAATTTTATTTTTTTAAAAAGTAATTATTGATACTTCCCGATTTGTATCAGGAGAGTATTCGACAATTATCCTGCATTGATACCTGCCCCGATATTTCCCAATTAATGTCAACTAAAATAACTTAACTCTTGAGTGATGTGTTCTTTTTTGGATATAGTGCTTCTTTATTGGATCGATAAAGTATAGCACTAACGGATATAGTATAATACTGATGGTGCTCTTTTTGGGATATATTGTGTATGTAATTGACTAATCATCACTCTCTTAATCGTCAATATTATTTATATTTATGTTGATGTGCTACGAACTTATGAATGGTTTCTTTTGTTTGTTAATATATTTGCATATTAAAAAAAATGGTTATAATTATATTGTACATTTAATTATATAATTTTTTTATTAACGTATCACAGCTGTATCGTATCTTGATTTTTGAAATTTTTCCGTATCGGCGTATCAATGCAGTATCGTATCCGTATCGTATCTCGTATCCAGGCTTCATAGGTTGAGATACATTACTCCATTTTTTCATCAATTACTCAATAATAACAATAATAATTAATTTTATTGCATTTTTGGATGCTTAATCAATGTTCTTGGGAGCCTAATTAACATATAATTAATGTTATATGAGAAAACACTTATTCATATTGATTCTTACTTTCTTCTTTTTATCTAATGAATCTTCCAAGCCATTTAACCTATTGCTAGAAACAGACGCCATGAGAACATTATTAAGACTATGAGAACAAGAATTAGAAGGGTGGATAATTGAAGAGAGAAGGACCAATTAATCAAAACTAGCATGAATTAAAATTTCAAAATGAGAAAGACAAATCAATGGATATTAAATTGCGAAAAAGGCTAAAAATTAAGCAATCAAGCATTAGTCAGTGCATTTATGGCCACATAGTAGTTTTTACTTCAAGGCTAACAATATTCTGATGATAGTATTATTGTCCATTTCATATTTTTGTGTGCATTGTCCATGAAAAGAGAATTGTTAATGTTAAGAACTACTCATCACGTAAATTAAAAAGTGGAATTTATAATATGTAATCAACATTTGTAGTAGAAAACTTGTCTGTGAGGGATTGGTTTTGTTAATTGATCAACATATTTTTTGTTAAACCATGTATAATATGTAACGGTTTTATAATAATCTTGATTGCTTATATTAACTTTGAAATTTTCCATTCATTTAGTTAAAACCAACATATATGGCAGATAGTGTAGCCTCAAACAAATGTTTGATTCAGTAGTTGATGAGTTTGAGTTAAAGTTAAATTCGTGAGAAGTACAAAATTTGATACCGACCAGAATTGTTCACTTTTGGGGTTAAATTATGAATCCAAAATTGAAAAGCAAAGCTAAGAAATGTTATTATGTGAGATTAAAGATTAAGGATACCATAAATTAAGGACAGTTGTTTCATATGGAACCTGGAAGGGGGGAATCTTCTTTTCATATTAGAAATTTCAAAATATGAAAGACAAATCAATGGATATTAAATTATGAAAAACTTGTCTGATTTAAAATTCACCCCTTTAACATTTACATTTCAAGTAAATTTCATATTTCAAGCTCTATGCCAAAACACCATAGGAGACATAAAAAATAGACATAAAACATGTTAAATGATCAATCAAAATATACAACTTGCGTGCTTTTTTGTATTCTAATACAATGTGCAAGGTATAACATAAAACATTGCTAAATCACAAGAAATTAACAGAACATTTATGAAACTAATAAATAAACATATTTGATAATAAAAAATAATGCAGAGAAATATAAGGGACAAAAATTGAAATTGATCCTTACTTAGAAACAGACACATATAACAACAGAACTAAAAAAGGAAAAGAACATCAAAAGATCAACAGATACATAGAGACTTGGGGGTAACACTAAAAGAGCAAAATTGAAAGTAGCATACGAAGATCAGTGAGCATATAACACGGCTCATATGGTGGTGCTATGTCTTACTTGTACTTCACTCATTCTAGAGAGTCCTCTGCAATGAGTTTTAAGATTGCTCTGAAGCCGAGGACTCTCTTTTTGGAAGGAGCGAGGTGTGATATATATTGAAATTGATGAAAAATTTGGTGAAATGAAAGAGGGGTTGGAATGATTTATATATAAAATCGTTTTCACTTTCTTATTGGCTTTTGATGCTTCAATCGAATAGCTGATGTGGAGGACCTTTGAAATCCATCTAATATTATTTTAAGCAAATTTAACACAAAGTTAAGTGGTGCCTGGGTGTTTTTGCTTGCTTCATACATAGGCGTCACATTTTATTTTATTTTAAATTAGCAAAATACTCAAGTAATTATATTTTAATTTAGACATTGTATATTAAAATACTAAAAGTTTATTAAAAATATTATTCAAATTCGGGTCACCATAGTCCCTCCTCTCATGTGCATGGGTTTGTTTAAGTATGTGTTGGCCATTAGACCAATTATTGCAAAATAAAAATAATAGTAATTTTACACATTTAATTAAAATACTCATTCATATATACTTTTATTTATCTATAAAAATAGTACATGATGTGTGTTAGATGAAGAAATTGATAAATTTTGTTTACTGGAAAAAAAGAAAAAGAAAAAAAAAGGTACTAACATTCTGTTGAGGGTGGTTGGGTTGGGCGACAATGTACTCTTGTGTTGGCAAAAGCAAAGAACAAAACAAATAACATGCTATATTTTCTTATATTGAATCAAATAGGAAAATAATACTTCAACTAAAAGAAATGGTATTCTGTTTGTTGCTTCTTTTGTCAAAAAGCAGTCAAACAGTCAAAGTTTCATTTTTTTTACCTCATCGTTGTTATTAGTAATTTTCTTCTTCAAAAGATACATATAGTACAAATTAGCAATGGGTCAAAATATCGGTATCATTGTTACAATTTAGTCGTCTAGTTTAGAGAACGGAATCTCAAATTTGAATTGGATAACCACACAAATATGAATCATATAATCTGAACAATGCAAGCATATGGGCTACAATTACTCATTGAAATTAGTCTGATGGGGGGTTTGACATAGTTAGAATTATATATTCTGAACTGTTAATATTTTTTTTTATTATATTTTACTAACCATTTGAAAAAAGAATATCAAAAATCAAGTAATTTTTTTTTTTTGTTTTCAGTGGGTTAAGATTTCATAATCTGAAATAGTGCAAAAATGGTTCAGATTTTATAATTTGAACGAGTATAAAATGGGAGATGTGAAAGGCGTGTGAGAAGCAAGTATGGTTGAAAAGATATTCTCATTATAGTATAGGAAATGGAGTGGGAGTTAAGCCAATATTCGATCGGCTTTAGAAATTGCCCATATAGCCAAGTAGTGAGCAACCTGACTTCCATGATACATAACAACGCTAGACAATTGCTCTTTAACCACCCTAGAAAAAGACCGAATGTTATTTAATTACTGTTCAGCGTCGAACGGCAGTTGTGGTTCAGACACATTTTAAATAAGTTATATCACTTTTTAAATTGGTTTAACCAATTTAATAAGTACCTGAAAATCAATTAACTACAGTTCAACATGTTTTAGGTGTCTGTGAACAATTGCTAGGTGACTAAAGAACAATTTCCATAGCACTAACTATGGTTCTAGAGTTATACAAGCATTGACATTTGATCCAATATATGAAATATCAAATTGGATGTAGGGTTCCTTGCCACATGATATTTAACACATCGTTAGTCTAATAGAGTAATTTACAAAAATAGTATTTTGTCTCACATTAAAAAAATTTAAGGAGCAATTTAATATTTTGTATATTTAATGTCTTAAATTGTCAAACAAGTTACAATTTCAAGACGAAAATGGTGGTTTACTCATTTCTAATTGCTTTAAGTATAGCTCAATAGCTTATTCGAAATATATTATGATCCGAACTAGATCATAGAATTGGTTCCCTTTTTTGATTTGGTATAAGATAGCTTCTTTTTGTTACTTTTGTTAGTTCTGCCATTCAATTTAAATTAGTCCAATAACCTAAATGAATTGTTATGAATTACTTTATTATTTATGCGATTTAGGACACTTGCCGAATTCTCCACCATCCACCAAACAATAAAAATGGTAGAGTGAAATTGTGCAATGCATTGAAACATTCAAAAATCAATATGTATAGGTATGAAATTAAATTTATTGATGAGGATTCCAATATAAATAATATACGTGGATTTAATACAGAATCACATATACATATAACCTTAATGAAGCTCAACTCTTATTCAAATATTGTAAGGAATTGGAATCAAAAATAGATCACTTTTTCTTTTCACTGTGGTTCCAAAGGCTTCAGTCATATCAAAATTTTCATGATTGGTTCCATAGGGGAATTGCCAATCAAAATAGTATAACAATTGTGCAAGAGGAAGTTCTATATTAGATTCAGCTAACAGCATGCCTTGACATATTCTCTTTCCTGCACCAAAAGGTATAAACTCAAAATGAAACCCTTTCAACCAGTACTTTTGGTCTCTTCCAATTGCCCATGCATTCACAAGTACTTGTGTTCCTGCTGGTATTGTGTATCCATTGATCTCGCAAGTTTCAATACATTCTCTTGGAAGTAATAGAGGACCAGGAGGGTGCAATCTTAAGGTTTCTTTAATCACTGCTTTTAGAAATTTCAATTCTTGAAGATCCACTTCATCAACATTTCCTCTTCCACCAAAAACCTGTCTAACTTCTTCTTGAGCCCTAATCAGTACTGTAGGGTTTTTCAGCAATTCTGAGAAAGCCCATTCCAAAGTTGTAGATGATGTCTCACTTCCACCAATTAGCATATCCTGCAGCATGAGAGTGAGATCTCATGAAGAAAGATTCAAATAATATCATTCCATTGGGATTGAAAATTCAAGATTCTTGAAAATACAGATTATCTCTGAATACTTTACTTTCTTACATTATTTCTTAGATTAGAATACCAATTAAAGGAAAATGTAACTTGAAACATAGAAGTTTTATATCTCAAAAGTTTAAAATTTTATTTTTTCAATACAAAAATTAATTTTCAATTCCATTTTTAGCTTCCTAACTTGTGCCTAAGGAAGTTAGCATGACCTTAAAATATTGATTACTTTTTTCAAATATTATCCATATTCATTGAAGTAGTTGCAAGTACGTGATACTAGATTAATAACAAACGATAGTAAAAAATGATAATTTAGACATAACATATTATTTTTGCTTTGAAAATTTGTAGAAGTGATCATTTTTTAGACCAAGGTAATTATGTACTCTAAAAAATATGCTTATAAAAATATTAATTAATTAACCTGAATAATGGCTTTAATATTGTTGATTGTCAAATGAAATCCAATCGGGTTAGGAGAGCCATCATCTTTGAGATTCAAAAGATAGGACAGTAGACTGCCATCTTTTGTGGTTTCTTTGTTGATGATATTTTCAAGAGACAAATCGCCAGTTCTATGCATATTCTTGAATTTATGCATCATTCCACTAATCACGTGTAGCCAATGTTGGGAGGGAAACAAATTAGGGACACTGAAACTCTCAGCCAACCTCAAACTTTTCTTGATGAACAAGATATATGCTTCTTGTTCCTTGCATGTATCACCAAAACATGCCCTTGAAACAATGTTATATGTCATAGATAAAATTTCATGTGTGAGGTTGATAGTAGCTCCAGAGTTAATAGAAATATATCTAATTAATTTCGATATTTCTTCTTCTCGAATTGATTGAAATGATCTCACGCGTTTAGCACTCAACGGCTCCAACGTACATATTTTTCTTAGCTGCCTCCAATAGTTTCCATAGGGTGAAAATACAATGTCAGTGAATCCATAAGAACTAATTTCTGCACCAAGAAAGCGAGGTCTTTGAGCAAATGTGACATCATTGGTTTTCAACACCTCCTTGGCAATTTCTTTAGAAGAAACCACTATGACTGAAGTCTCTCGAAGTTGTAGGTGCATGAGAGGGCCATATTTTTGGGACAATTCTCTCATTCTATGGTGGGGTAGGGCACCAATTAGGTGGTGTATGCTTCCAAGAATTGGTAGCTTCCAAGGCCCTGGAGGAAGATTGCATGATATTTTGTCAATACTTTTAGTATTGATTCTTATTATTGGTTTTATTATTTGCCATTAGTAGATTGGATGTGCCTAACTATTAATTGTTAGGTGAGATCTCACTCAAGGATTTCTAATTAAGTTTGGGTTCTCTTCAACGGTTCATCCTTTAATATCAATAGGTAAGTTTGTTTTAGTTCAAATATATTTTCAAAACGATATCTTAATGTTTTTTTTAAATAAGATATCTTGATCTTTTATGAAGAAAAAAAAATATATTGATTAAAAGAGAACTTATTTTTGTGCATAAAAATTAGATTTGATGAAGTAGATGAGATGATAAATCATAGTTGGAGATCTTTTACGATTTATCTATAGTCTATTGTTTGATTCAAAATTTGTCAAAAAAAAAACTCAAATTCTCTCATCTTAAATTTGTCAACGTCACTCCCTTTTTCTTTTAATTTCATAAATATGTATATAGTCTATTTATGGTTATTTGTAAAAGAAAGTCTATCTATATTTTTATAAAAAAAAAAATAGCTAATCAAGCAGTTTTAAGCTTAAAAGTACATTTTTCAATCAAAATAGAGATTTAATGTACATTTTAAAAGAAGTAAAAAAGACTAGCACATTTGTTCGTTCACTACTAAAAAAGCAAAAATTAGTGAGGGATATTTAGTGAGGGAAAACGTGAAATCCCTCTTTAATTCCGTCACTAAATTTTGTGACCAAGGAATTTGTGAGGAATTTCATTTTTTCCGTCACTAATTTCCCTCGCTAATTTTGCTTTTTCTAGTAGTGGTTGTCTAAGATGTGTCCGTGGGAAGAATTTGATTTTGTAACCTTAAGAGCTTTTCCGAACATTAGTTTCTTGTTAAATTTAACAGTTTACTTTGTTCATATTCTAAACAAAATAATTTAAAAATATATAGGCATACAAACGTTAAAAAGTAGTTTTATCTCTAAATATCATGTTTTTGCTATACTCCGATCAAAATTGTACTCAAGCTTACATGAATCATGGTTCATGGATATTGTTATGAATTTAATTTCTATTGAAACTATTACAATATTCATTATAGAGTTTTTTTTTTTTTTGTATTTTAGTTTCACGTAGGTTGTGAAATGAACATGATCTAATTCTATTGCAATGTTGTTTGAACAGTAGAAAGGGCTATGGTCCTACAATGGTACTTTCTCTCTACACTCTTGTGCTTAAGGTTGATTGAATTTTACTCTTTCAACCACAAAAAATAAAATAAAAATTACTATTAAGGTCTGTTTGGAGTTTAGAAGCGGAGGACTTAAAAAAAATGAAGCGGAATGAATGGATGCTTTAGTTGGGAAGGGATTTGAGAGACTCATTAATCTTTATAAAGCATAATCTCCCGAATTTGAGTTAGAACAATCATCAAGATCGAAAAATTATTAAAATGAACATTTATGAATTTTTCAGTTTTGAAATATCAGGAGACTATTGTAAAAGTATAAGGTTAAAAATATAAATTAGTTATAAAATTCCACCCCTTGTGAACCTATCACATGAGTAATTAAAGTTTTTCTCCTCCATTCTACCAAAAATTAAAATTATCCTCCCTTCTTTTGAACCAAACATATATATAATTAAAATTTCTCCCCTTCACTTTTCTTTGTTAAAATTCTCCCCTCCGTTTAATCAAAACAAACCCTTAGGCTCAATTTTGAATTTTAGATGGGAGGGCTTTGGAAGGATGGTAGTAAAAGAAAAAATAGATAAAACTTCCACCTTTTTTAGAATGTTTTTGTAAAGAATGATAAATGATTGTTTATGATTAATGTATTTTTAATAGGGTTAATAAGTCTTTACCCCCTGTAATATAGGTCATTTTCGGTTTTGTCCCCTGTAAAATATTTTTTTTGATTTACCCGCCTGTAAAATATTTTTGTTTTGATTTACCCCCCTAATAGGCCAAACAAAAACAAAAAATTCTTGAAAAAATAAAATAAAATTGGTTTTTGTTTGGCCTATTAGGGGGGTAAATCAAAACAAAAATATTTTATAGGGGGTAAATCAAAAAAAATATTTTACAGGGGGAAAAACCGGAAATGACCTATATTTTAGGGGATAAAGACCTATTAACCCTTTTTAATATTGAGAGTACAAAATCGTCTAAAATCCTCCTTCAATTAAATTTGTGAGCTCCTCAAACTTCTCCCATCTCAAAGCTCTATTCATTCTTTCTACTCCATGCTTCCCTTTTATCAATGTGCTTCCCTCCCCTCCTAAACACTCAAACACACAGTGTCTGACACATCTCGAATATGATTACTTCAAGTGCAAGAAACCTATAAAAAAATAAAAATTTGTCTCAATAAAGAAACCTATACACAATGGCTAAGATTATGTTTTATGCTTTTATTGGTTGATTAATCATTTTATGTGATTTAGTTTGTTTTTGAATATTTGTAAGACAATGATTCATATTTGTAAGATAACCATTGAGAAAACAAATTCATCGAAATCTTAAACTTCGTCAATTCACGCAATTGAAATATCAAAAAGAAAACCAATCTTAGATTTGGTTTGTTCGACGATAGATTTATTTTGTTCAAAGTAATGGAAAATAGAACATTGTTGTTTCATGAGGTAGTGCAATGGGGAACACAGAAAAACAACAATCTTAAAGATATCATAATAAATATTTGACCCCATTCTTCATCAGTGAGTCATGGACAAAAAATGTTTGATATTATAGCATAATAAAGTTCCTCTACTATTACTCCAAAGCCATTTTTGTGTTTTAATTAATGATGAATATATTAATGAATATCAACCTTGTCTCTATCATATGGTGGTGTTATGTCTTATTTCTCCTTCGCTCATTCTAGAGTCCTCTGCAATGAGCTTTTATGATTGCTCTAAAGTGGAGGGCTCTTGAAAGCGGCGAAAGTGAAAGTAAGACATATTTTAGATAGAAGCACAAATCTTCAAACTAGGTATGCTATGGAAAATAGAACTTCTATAGATACGATCAAACTTTTGAACTACTAATAATACCATAAAAAAAGAGAGAACTGTAAACAGAAGTGATGAAACAAAAGCCTTGCAAATTGTGAAGTTTTAGTACAAACTTTAAGAAACAAAAAATGCAAAAGCTTGTTTGGTTAATAGATGAAAACAAAAAATCGTAACACTTAATAACAAGTTAAAGACAAAGGATCTTTCACAGTTAAACGTATTGCATTGCACTAAAAAAAAGGAATATATAGCAGATCTATAAAAACATCAAAACACTAACTGTGAAATAGAAAAAGGTGACATAAGAATAACAGTTGAACGAAAAACAGCAAAAAAGTAATTCAGATTTAACAGCATAAAACAATAAAACAAGACATTTGAACATGAAAAAGAACTCAAAAGCAAACATTAGCAGTGGAGGAAAGGTAAAAGAAATCAGAGACTTAAATGTAGATATATTTTTCAATAACATTCAAGAGAGTATCAGTGAAATATTTCCTCTCGGATTGCAAGAGAAAGATAAAGGAGTATGGTTTCTACTCCACCGATACTCAATTGGAATGTTATTTGAAAAATATAAAGCAGTCTTTGAATGGGAATGGGTTCAAAGGATGAATGAAGTGTTACTTATATATGGATATATGGATATAGATTATTAGGGTTTAGTTGGAACGTCTACAATTGGATTAAAAATGAATGAGATTTTGTGACCGTTCGATCTCCCCTTATCTCCTAAAACACAATCTGGACCATTAGAAAGTATGACTATCCGAGTGAAATTATTCTCACCAACAGCAATTGGCCATGTGTCGAGATTTGACTCGTCCATGTCTTTAGTAATATGTAACTGACACAGTCCAAGTCCAACAACTTTCGCATTTTATTGTTTGAAGGTTTCTTTATAAGCCCCCTCTAATCTCTTTAGGCCCTCTAAAGTTACAAAAATGTCCTCACTAACACATCCAGTACATAGCTATGGGAGGTGAATGTTTTTAATTTTATTTTTCCAGTTGCAACATCGTTTCTTCACTATCCAGCATAGAAACACCACTACATGTTCATTCCTTTAAAAACTCTATCTTTTCGTTCTTCTCGTTTGATTCTATCTATTCCTTTCTACTCCAACAACATGAATATAATTACTTGCCTGTCTTTTCATATAATTACTTGCCTTATATCAATAGGATGCTCAAGTTGGAGAATGGGTCTTATAGGAGGAGGAATTAGATCATGGGTTTCTCACCAGAGTACGTATATGAATTATAGGAAGAGGAATTAGATCATGTGGTGTTTTTGTTTTTTTTACCAATCTATCTATACACATGATTCTAAACTCAAGATAACAGATGTATATATCAGAGAAGCGGTGGACTGTTGCAGGAGTGTAAATGAGGCACTATATATACTTGTGGTGCTTGCTATATCAAAAATATCACCCTTCGTGTGTGCCTTATTCGTAACTTCCAGCATTATCAATGTATATTATATGTCTGGTACTTATGTACCGGAGGTGAAGCAAAATTAAATTTAAAAAATGCACATTCGGTAGTTATAGATAGAATGTGTTATTAAGGGCATTTTTATAACTTTAGGGGGCCTAAAGAGATATTGAGGGGGCCTAAGAAGCAATCCTCTTATTGTTTTTTACATGTGACTTCTATGACAAACTCTTTACAAGTTAGATAATGCTTTTCTAATGATAAAAAACAAGGCAATAATTTAATTTAATAAAACAAGAAAAAGATAATTGGGAGATTATCCTAAAAACCAAAGGGACAATCAAGAGAGAGCACAAAATACATTTCATTGATACGTGTACCCACTAATTCAATCTTCTTAACACTGAATGAAAGTGAAAGAAATGAGGTGTTAATGCCGCGCCTGTTGCAGAAAATCAATCATTCCCTGAAAGGATTCTCTCTTTCTTTTGTTTTCTTTCGCATTATTTTTTTGGACAAGAATGCTCTTTTTAAAACCCTTACCAAGAATCTCATAAATATAATCACAATGAAGGAAAAAAGTTCAGTGCAAAACAACTACAATGACAAATGTGAAATTCATGATTGTACTTTTTTTTTTGTGACGATATGATTGTATTTTTAAATGAATGCTTATGATTAATGCAAAGTAAAAAATAGATAAATCTTTTCACCTATTTTTAATTTTTTTTTTGTTGTAAAGAATAATAAATTAACGTTTATAATTAATGTATTTTTAATATTGAGTACAAAAACTCTGGAAAATATTGTTTATGACACCTCAAATAGGATTATCAATGCAGTAAACCTATAAGCAATAAAAGAGAATTGTCTCAACTTCTTAAAAGCCTCTAGAACTTAAATTTACAACCTCAGCCGAATTGAGTAAAAGGTTAAATTATAAAAGAAAAGAGATCCCCGACTCCAAAAATTAAAAATAATCTGGATTGCAAATTATAAGCCATGAACGAATTGTGAACGGAAGTTTTTTTTTTTTGGTACAAATGAACGGAAGTTTTTACTTCATTTAAAAGCAGAAACTTAGATTTGTGTAATTTTTCAAAAGTTATCAATAAGCCATTATGGTCAAAGCAAATTGTATGCCCATAATTCAGTTAGACAAAATCAGCTTTATCTCAGAACTGATCCTAACAAGTGTGTTTGATATTTGTTTGTTACGAAAATTATTTGTTGATTCAGAATTATTACCTGCGTACATCTCATTAGTTTCAGGTTAGATAACCATTGCCAAAACAACTTCATTGGAATCTCTTAACCTTCATCATTTTTGGGTCTTTGGAATTTTTTAAAGCAATGTTATGAGGTTAGATAAGTACATTATTACACAAATTAAATATCAAAAGCAAAAGAAAAAGATATCAATGCATAAACAAACAAAACAAATAAGAGTCCAACAACAAATTTTGTTCATAATAATTGAAAAAAGGACATTGTTTTATGAGGTAGTGCTGCAATGCAGTTAACAGAAAACCAGAGTCTTAAAGATATCAGAACAAATATTCAACCACATATAACACATTCTCATGGATATACACTCCAGCACAGATAAGAAATATGCTTCCGTCAATATCGAATAAAAGATCAGTAAATGTACATCTTTGCAACTGTTGAATTTCAAGCATGCTTGAATGCTAAACCATTTTACCCCATGAAAAAAACAAGATCCACAGACTGATTCCAGTATTTGAGAGTTCTTCAACGTTCAACACAATCTTCTTTATTACTATCATCAACAAACTAATACTCACTCTTCCTATGGTAATTGTTCATGAAGTTTCTTGCAGCCTATACATTGTGATTTCCTGCTGCTTGAAGTATCGCCTGTCCTCTTCATCAACCAACACAAGATTCAAAAAGTACTTCACGCTGAATTTGTTATTAATGTTGTGATGAGTCGGCGTCAGCTCGTAAGGACTGAGGAACAGTCTGATTGGTATTGACTCACCTGGAAAAGTAATCAAGCATTAGTCAGTGCGTTTATGGGCACATATGAAGTAGTTTTTACTTCAGGGTTAACACGCTAATGATAGTATTAACTGTTCCATTTATTTCATGTGTACACAGTCCATGAAAAAAAGAACTGCTATCATTGAGCTGTACTCAGAACATATATTAAAAGGTGAAATTTATTTTATGTAATTAACATCTGTTATAGAAAAGTTCTGTGAGAGATTGTTTTTGCTAATTGCAAGACTACATAAGCAGATCGTGTTTTATTGTTGAGCCATGTGATAATAGATTTGACAATTTTAGTTACCTACCAATCACCTAAATTACCTTCTTTTATCTAGGCTTGGGAGCAACTATATGATGTTAAACTAATTTTAATCATATTTGCTTTGTTAATTGCAAACCTGGGTTGTTGCATAAACTTTCTGTCTTAGTTTGTTTATTCATCCAATTTAAAGTTTAACCTACCTCTTACGGGAGCACCATCCATCAACTCGAATTTAGCCAGTGTTTCTGTCTCCACATGGGTGTTGGTCCCTGATCCTGTTGACTCTCGGCGTCTAATCTCAAGATCCATGTTTTTTATCTTGATTCTGACAAGTAAAAAGTAAATCTTGCCAATGATAACGTCTTTCAGATGATACCTGAAAAGTTGAAATTCCCGATTAGTATTTACAAGTCTCTTGTCCTTTAACCTAAAAATTATAAATAAGTTGATGAGAAGAATGTTCTGTTCAAATATAAGGCATGTACAGTTAGAGTTTGATAAAAATATCTTTGGTGCACATGCCTGCCTAATTACCTAGGATTGTTGCTTGTTTATAGTAAACCAAGTAAAGGTGATCCGGAAGTCGGGGTAAGAAATTTACAGGCCAATATAACCAAACAAGATAAAGCAACAAGTAAATTTCATATTTCAAGCTTTAAGCAGAAAAAAGATAGGATAAAATTACGAGCTAGTAATAATAAAAGTTATAAAACTAAGACATAAAAATTGGCAAAACTCCAGTCAAATGGCCAATCAAAACAGTCAACTTACTTGCTTTTGTTATATTCAAATTCAATGTGCAAACAATCTTCTATTCCAACTTCCATCTGGGCAAGGTATAACATATTGTTAAATACATAATGAACAATTAAAAGCCACTAACAACAGAGTTATGAGGAAAAGCAAGAGGAATTAACTACATGTGCCTGCAGATACTTAATGCAGGCACATCTTATTGAGCTCACCTTAATGCTGTTATTAATCTGTGGAAGTGGCGAATAGTTGCGAACCTGACAAATGATGATAAAAATAAAATTAATCAAGTGATGAAATAGAATCAAAAACCATATCAATGTAATTGCATATACAGATATGAAAGTATTTTTTGAGAGTGAGGATAGTGTAGTCATGGTGAAAGCAAGGTTAGAATCCCCCTAGACTCAACTCGTCGGAGTTTACTTGTAGACTCATACGAGTTTATTTAGTACAAATCTACACATAATTTAATACCATGTAGTAAGTTGGATGATACATGACTTAATACTGTATACTAACATAGATGAGATGACTCATAATTAACTACTATGTAGTAAGATGACTAGACCAGACCACAGAAAATATAACAAGTTCAAAAGGATGACGAACCGGGCTTACCGCATCGGAGCTGGAGGAAGCTGGGTTGAGATAGGTCTCAGCTTATCATTAGAGTCAGGTTGGGTTATTGCAAACTTGTGTGTTTGTTCATGTATTCTAGTTCATGTTGGGACCTGGGAGCTATGGGATTGTGACTTGATCTAGTATCCTTCACCTCCATTGCAGATGGGTTCACATTCGGAGGTTAGATGACTCTATAGGTTGTGCATTGGAAGTAAAGGTTTTGTGCACTGGAAGTCTGGAAGTCAAGGTTTTGTGCACTACAAAGCCTTTACCAATGAGCTGTAGCAATTAGAGTTTGTTTTTAATACACTAAACTTCTGTCATTTTCAAAATGTACATCCAATTAAACTCAAACTCAAAGTTCTATACGAGGCTACCTGAGTTTATACATGAATGACTTTGTAAGTGAGTTAACACGGTTTTGATGTGTTATCTCGTACAAGTTTACACTCTACAAGCCAATTAGAGAGTTTAACAACCCCATGGTTGAAAGTATAGGAGTGTCAATTGGAAAAATATTGTTGGTGTGACATTACCATATAAACTTTTTTTAGGGTGAGGGGGATAAGATACTAGACTCATGTACAACATATCATTATCCCCAAAATGCAGTAATATGATAAAATAACATTCAACTTGATATCTCAGACCATAAATAAATCACAAATCGTATTTCGCTGATAAAGAACGTACCACAAAATCCTGGTACTCAACTATGCTTCCTGCGTAACCACGATTAATGGTCACTTTCAAGACATACCTGAAAAATGCAAATACTTAAAAACATTGCATGATATCATCATATTAAAGCTCCCCATCCTATTATTTGCAAAGCAAATAATCCAGAAAGACAGCAAAAGCACATAAAGAAAACTTAAACTGAGACACATGCATCTTCCAAGATATGATACCTAAGCCTCACATTCACCCCGTTGTATGTCTCATATGGCATTTCAACAGTTGAGAATTCAAATGGATATGTTTTCCTTTCATAGATTTCTCCAGGAACATCTAGTTCCCGTACTGCAAAAGATAGCAAAATGAAATTCAGTAATCGGCTGTAAGTAATTCATCATTAAATGAAAGGCTAACTACAATTGTGTAGAATATGGAAGAGACAAAATATTCAATTACCAAGGGAAGTAAAGTCATAAAAATTTCCTCTGTCAAAATACATCTCTGCACAGTGAAATGAAATTCAACATGAACTTTATATCAGTAATCAGTAACAAAGTAATATGGGATTAAAAAAAAATCATAAACAGGAGAAAATATTCAAGCAGAAGCGGAATAACAACTGTATATCTTATACCAGTGATGAATGTATAATCTATTCCCTTTGTAGCCATTACCAAAGAATAATTTAACAGTTCCGTTACAGATCATCAAGGAGGAGAGGGGAGGGAGGAGTGAAAGAAAAAAATTTCTTAAACATTTTTGACAAAACTGAGATGAAAGGATCACAGTAAGGCAACTCATCTTTCTTGTATAGATAAGAAGTAATTCATGATTAACTGTAATGTCAACTTTAAAACTTAGGACTGAAAGCTTTTAGAAATATGAGGATCATTTTACGTTTTATCCTGAGTCAAATGTACTAATGCTTTGTTTGTTTTCACAGTAGAAGTGGTTCTAGACGAACGTCTACTAGAAGCTGAGATTTTTAGCTTCATAAAACCACATCAAAATGGCAGTGTAAATGCACGTCCATCAAAGCAAAAGCTAATCCAAACACATACTAAGCAGAAAAACAACTATCCAGCTGATTATCACACCGGATAAAAATATAGAAGTATAGAATCAAGTTGGAATATCTCGCCTGAATAGCAATTCTAAAAAGAAAATGATGAATAAAAAGCTTGAAGCAGCATACACACTCAATGCAAAGAAACAAAACAAATTAAAAAGTGGAAGGATTACTCAAGTACAAACCTATCTGTCCAAGCAGCTCAACTTTTATGCCATTGTGGTCAATCTTCTTCCCTTGCATTGGTTCTATTGTAATCTAAACATGGCAGCAAATACATAAATAGTCAATGCATGAAGACCCACTGGAAAATATATCGAAAGTCATTGCAACAATATGATGAGTTTAAGATAAATTAAAAAATATAATATTATTTAGATAAACAACTGACATACCTTTCCAGCAATGTTTTCTTGACTGTGGAAAAGTGGGACTGTAACTGTTTGACCATTTTCTTTTTTAAATGGAACCTTGAAAAATGGCAAAAAGAATGTCAACCGAAACGATCAAAAGTCAATAAAATCATAACTAGTGAAAGATTCAAAATCATTAATAGTGCTAAGATAAATATCAAACTATGTGAAAAATTCCCCTACTTGCAAGGAAAATGTGAGGAGAGTGTGAAATAAGAAACTCTGAACATGTTTAAGTGAAGAAGATAGTGAGCAATATGATATTTATATACATGATTAATACAATTGTCGTAATTTTCTAAGGGAGCAACCAATCTCTATATGCAATGAATTATAAATATTCCCCTAAAGCTGGAAAGTGGACACGAAAAAGTATCCAGCTTGTTATAAGATATAAGAAATCATTGGTTCCCAAAGTGCTCTGGTGAACGAACCTGCCAACTGGTCATTTGAGTTGACAAAGGATGTGCAATTTAAGATAGAGTGATCATTATTATATTTTTCTGGTACAACCTTGAATAATATAGAATGATCATTATTATATTCACAATGAGGTTATGCATATTTACATACGAGAGAATCTCAAGAAAGGAAAAATACAGAATATGGAAAGTTTTCAGAGGTAATAGATGGAGTGAAGGCAAATGTAATGGGACTTTTCTGATTGTAACAGACCTTTCAAATGATTCTGTAAGGTAGAAATGACAACAGAAGCTGTAAACTTTTAACAGCAAATTACAGTGAAGTCTAGGTACTTAGAGTGAATCTCAAACTAGGAAGAAAATGAGATTGAGATCAGAAATAGGCAAAGGAGATACTGATGAGTCTTCTGGTGGAGGCACAATGAGGTTCTGACAATGGGAGGGGAGGGGAGTGTGTGGCTTTCAAAAGCAGGTTGAGACAGAAAACAGTTGCGACACGTAGAGGAACACTAGAAGGATTCTAGTCGCGCCACTTTGAGAAACAGCCAGAGAAGGAGAGGTAGACTTGATGGGGCTTTTCAGAATTCGTACAAAAAAGGTACTTGTCAGTAGCAGACAGACCATCAAATGAACTGATGGCAGGTGGAGATACAAAATAGCCAAAACTTGCTGTGACAGAATAAAATGCACAGCTAAAGCTCAACAAAGGATGTGACAATTTAAGAAGAAATCTACTCACAAATAAAATGGCAATCAATCTCAATGAGCTTAGTTTGTTCAAGGAAGTTGGATTGGATGCAATGTCAGTATTTGGCTGATTATAATAAAAAGAAACTTATCTCAATACTCAATAGTTCCAATCCAAAAAAAATTATATACTCTTCAATGGGGAGTCTCGGCCATATGAGTTCACATGTAGCAAGAGTCATGCTCAATATTTTGCTAAAAACATCAGTCAAAGGAAATTGATGTTTAGCCCCTTTATGGTAGGAAGGATGGGATTGGTTAGAACTTTAATTTCAGACATTTTCAAAATCCTTATGTAGGCCATGAAGAACAAAAACCATGCGCATTTGATCTATCTTATCTATAACTTTTTGAAGATCATTATCGGTTAGCATAGTCTTCATTTGTTGAATAGTTGACTGAGCTTTGTTTAAATAGGAAACTAAATCATGATCTTCAATTTGAAGAGTTGCCAAATTATTAACAGAATCATGGAGATTCTGAATGTCATTAACATAAACACTCATAGCCTTCTTCCAAATCTCATAACAAGAAATATAGGAGTGGAAGTGAACTAGAAGTGACAGGTCAATTGATTGTCAAAGTAATAATGCTAATTGATAACCAGTATTTTCCCAAACGAATTGGCGACACTTTCAACATAGGTTGTCAAATGATCATAAATTCCCTGACCAAGATACCAAAATTTGACAGCAAAGTACCAGTCCAAATAATTTCTTCTATTAAATTTTTCAGAGGTAATAGATGGAGTTCCTGAAAAGGAATATGAAATGGGACTTTTCTGGTTCTAATCAAATTTTTCAAATGATTCCATGAGGTAGAAATGAACCTCAATATGCTTGAGAAATTAAATTATTATTTGTATGATACGCCGAATTCTATTTCTGCCTGAAAAGTGAAACTTCAATTATATTCTATTTCCAACACTCTCTATCAACTCTCACTACTACTGTCATCAACCTTGACATTAACAACAATACAAAATGCAATTGCCACACGATATGATGCGAGTATAAACTACAATTTCACGAAATGTAAATGAAAGTGTGCTCACCTGCTTCCGGTTTTTTCCATCGTTAAACGAAATCAGGACATTGCATGCAGGCTTGAAAGCTCCAAGAAGATAATTCTATAAGCACAGAATCAAATAAATCAAAGTTAGAATTGAAGAAAACCAACAATTACATAACCAAAACACAAAAACCCAATTTCAACAAAACTCACCATACTGTTCACAATTCAATCTTCTACTAACTACCTCAAGCACCTGTTGAAAAACAGAAATTTCGAATTATAAGAAAATCAAGATCTTCAACCACAAAATATTGAAATCAAGATCATTGGGTATCTAAAATCAAACTCAAAATCAAATTTTTCCAAAAGAATGAAAAGATCATGATTATCCCCTCAAAAACCCTAAAAAACGAAATTGGAGAGATACCGTGAAGAGTGCGATCAGAACGATAAGTTTTGAGAGTGCGGATCAATGAAAGGAATTGAGAAAATGAGTAAAGGGATCTAAAAAAAGCATAATTTGAAGTGAATCTAAATCTCAATGAACCCTAACAGTGAACACGTCGATCGGAGGAAGAAGGGAGTAGTGGTTGTTTCTTCTTCTTCTCTTTCTTTCTCCTGAATTTTCAATGCTTAAACGTTGTCGTTTAACACACTGGGGATGCTTTTGTTTTTTCCTTTTCAAATAAAAAAATAACTTATGTTTTATTTTCTGCTGCAGTTTTTAGAGTAAAAATAAAAAAAAATTGAAGGAGAAAATAATATTTTTTTTAGAAATAAGAGTAAAAATAATATTTGATCCATATAGTCAAATTTCGTTATTAGTTTTGATAAAAACAAAAAAATTAACAAGTTTTGGTACCTATACTATACAATCTTTCAACACATAGTTTTAATCTTATTAATATATTTCAAAATAAAACTAATGAAAATTTAGACTTAAAAATTAAAGAATTTGTTGAAAAACATTTTATAATATTTTAAATAAGTATGTAAAAAATCGTTCAAAAATTTAAAATTTTAAACATAAGTAAACACATTTGAATTTAACAGAGATTCAAATTACATGCTGAAAAATATTATAGGGGCCAATATCTATCATTTTTTTATAAAAACAAAATCTGTTATATTTATAGGAACTAAAAACTTATTTAATCCTTGTTTTTATATTTTTTTTATGATAATCTTATTTTAGTGTGTTGTGTAATATAATAAATATTGATAATATGGATGGACCCGCTTAGATAAAACTTATTTTGAGTTTGTGCAAAACAATTTACGTAAATAAATAAACTTTTATGTATTATTCATAAGTTTGTTTATGTAGTTAAAGATAACAGTTCATGAAGATACAATTTTCGTTAGTGAAAACTTATAAATTAACAAAATAGCTTATTTATTTACATAAGTTACTTTTCATAAATTCAAAAATAAGTCAATGCAAACGGATATGTCTAACACAAAGAAGATAGTTGAACTCAACAAACGCTTATAAAAATAATTATAATTTACCTCACTTTAAAGACATTATCGTGGCTCCAATACTTTTTGAGTTTAAGGCCTATACTTTTACCACGAAATTAAACCTTTAAATTTTATGAGCATTATTAGTTAAGTTAGGTATTATAGAAGATTGTTTACTTTTATTTTACTTAGCTTCCATTTATTGTTTCTTTTTGAAAAATATGCAGTGATTTGCTTTTATTTATTTATTTTATCGACCAAGGTTCATTTAATTTTGGTTTTTTAGATAGATAAATGATAAATAACCATTGAAATTCATACATAGAAATGGATGTGTCGGTGTTGAAACCACGACCGCAGTGTTCAGTCTAACAATTCTGATATTATTTTGCTAGTTAAGCTATAACCTATGGACATGTTGATTAATTTTTATTTCCAGAGAAAAATGATAATTATGTAGCAGTAAATATCAAATTATTTCATTAATATTGGATCAAATATATACTAAAAGAAAAAAAAAATTATTAAAAAAATATCAACATGTATAATCTATTTGATATTAACATTTATGTTTTCATCTTTCAAAAAAAAAACTTTTATGTTCTCATGAAAAATGGATCATGTTAATTCAAAGTTCGATCAGAAAGGAAGTAAAATATAGTCAGTAATCATTTCATTTGGAATCAAAGTTAAGTTCTCTCAAACATTTTGTTCTAGGGAGATTTCATCAACCATTTGTGCTTAATCGTTTGGTTCAACATTATGCAATCTATAATGTTGTATGAGACCGCAGTGCTAACAACACTCACCCGTTAATTAATTGGATGAAAACATTATAAGACATGCATGATTTCATTCAATAAAACAATGAAAGTTAGAGAAAGTGTTGAAAAGAGAGTGTTGATATAACTCCTTATCTGGTATTATAAAGCAACAATATAACATATATCAATTATATTAGAAACATTTTAAATAAATGAGTAACTTTATTGTAAGTTTAAATGCATTTTTCGTTCCCCTATATAATGTTTTGGTTTCTTTATTTTGGTTCCTCTTATTTTACTTTTTTCTTAATTTTGGTACCTCGTCTCATTTTTGTGTCATTTCTTATGACCTATCATATTCATTTATGATGTATATCAATGATCATTATGCGACAATTAATAACTTTGTTGGAAAAAATATATCAAATAAACATTCTCACGTGATAAATGAATATATCACATCATCAAAAAATGATCCAAAAATAAGATGGGTGGTAAAAAGTACGGAAAATAAAAGTTAAATAGGAACCTAATTCATGTTAACCTAGATATATTTTTTTTATAGAAACTATTTTTTTTTTAAAAAGTTATTTAAGGCATAAGGGCATTTTGGTCCATTTAGTGAAAAAAAACATGAGTCATAAACACTAAAATCCAATTGGTTGTCACATGTCACTAAAAATGTGTTGGGTATTTGTATGTTGGCTTCAGTTTTGCTAAAACAAATACTCATACATGAAGTTGGATACGATGTTCCAACATCCTAGCACGGTTCAGTGTGCCCTGTTTGTGTGGCTTGGTTTTCGCAAGTTTTATCTTTTTAAGGAAACCACGCCTTATCTCTTGTTCACCAAGTAACATATTTTTGTCTGGAAGCAGCTGGGTGATTTGTTCCTAAAGTATAGACAAAATTTTAGGAATCTTTGGTGGTGTTTTGGTAGTTCCTAAAAATGTTCCTACTTTTTAGGAGTTGTTATTTTTGTTACTTGTAAAGTGGATCTGCTCAAGGATCTACCGTGTTTTGTTTTGAAGCCCAACAAGACTATTTGACCCATATTGCTTCAGTATTTAAACAAGACTGAAAGACCTAAAGAATTATTCAACCCGTCATTTTGAAGAATAGATCTTTTAGGATTTTGAGTCTCTTATTTGTGAGTCTTTCGTGTATCATCTTGATGCATGCTTAGGACTGTGTTTGAGTTGTAATATGTTCACTGCTCTGAAGTTGTGAAGCAAAAAGTTAGGTAGTTTGTGTACTACACCAAAGCTGTGAAACACGGTTGTAGGTAATTTGTTTGAAGGTAACTTAATCTTTGATTGTGTCTGTAAACTGAGAATCATAGAGGTTGTGATTGTTTGTAGGGAGTGAGATGAGATCTCAAATATAAGAGTTCCTAGGTTGAAGTCAATACGTTTAGGTCCTAGGTCTTAAGTGTAAACGAGGAGTTTGCTGAGAGCTATAGAATAAGGACTACACTAGTGGATTTCCTTCCTGGCTTGGTAGCCCCCATATGTAGGTGAGTTGTGCCGAACCGGGTCAACAAACTTCCTATGCCTTTTACTTTCTTGTCTTTTATTTTGCTATTTTGTTTATGTTTACTGCTGGCACGATGTTCTAAACATCTCATTCAACATCTGTTATCTGTGCCTGGTGTTGGAACATCGCATATAACATTTTATTGCTAGTGTGCCAGAATTTCAAAATGTGCCACTTCAGCTATAAAAAATTGTACTAAGCGACCAAATTTAAGGTGATTAAAAATTGCAGTGTCAAATTGAAATGATTTATAATTACATGAACTAAAATTCAAGTGACGCATATTTGTAGGAATCATTTGCATATTCATGCCGAAAAAATAACATCTAAACTTTACCAAGGCCAAGAGTACCTCTAACAACAAATATATGAGCATTCATCTCTACCAACTCGATTAGGAAAACATATGTAATTGAATTGTTATGTTATATATCTATATCATGTTATTGTTGGTTTTGTACTCGAAAATATTACCTTGAAAGGTTTATCACCGAAGAGATTATCAGGTCGCTCTTTTTAAGATGTTATGCGGCAGTGCTCAAAGTTAAAGTTATGGAAGAAAGACTATCAATCACTCCACCTCTAGGATAAAACAGCTCAATTCACACTGTGTGATTAACTACTACATTGTAGATAATCGTTCTTGAATTACACTCTCAATATGGCTATAATGGCCGCTTAATTATGGTACATATACCACTCAAAATTGAAGGGATATAAAGAAAATATGAAGAGAATAACAACTCGATGAAACGAGGCAAAAGAAGAAAAGAAAAAGATTTGATAATTCATAAATCTTTTTTGATGTACCAAATGAACTATGCGAGCTCTCCTTTTATAAAGTGAATTCAAAACTGATCTGGAAAGGCTTGGGGAACAAGTACTCCGTGGATCAGTTCTAGTAACCAACAGATCATATACGTTTGGAGCATTAGTTGAAGCGCGCAAGTGGATAAGACCAGAAATATTTGGATAGTTAGTTGGATCAGATATAACCGAACACTCCATTAGCTCGTTCGCTACTCAATTAGTGGACAAACAAGCCATTCATATCGCACTACGACATTTTTGAACTTAGGCCATACTTCAAAAACATAGCCAAATCCAGAAAATCCGTGGCCAAAGCCTTACACCACGGTTTGGCCACTATTTTTCAAGTGTGGTCTATGCGCCGTGGCCTATTCCCTATGGCCACGGATGTTTTACTTTGCCCACGAAATTCTAGCAACCGTGGCTTCAGGTACTACAGTAGGGCACGGTTTTCTAGCTTCATTTAAACCACGGATTTTGGCATCTGATTTAGGTAGGTGTCCCCTGAACATTAGGCCACGATTTTATGACTGTGGTTACTGTTTGTTAACTGTTGCCTAATCTTCAGAGTCAAAATGGATTTAATGCCTTTTTTTTCTTTTTCCGGTTCTAGGTATTGCCTCTTTAGTTACACCACTCATTTGTTAACTAAACTTTCGATAACGAGCGTTGCCCATACTTTTAGGCTGCAACATTGCTTATTTATTTTTGTGCCTTTATTCCATATTCTTTAATATTTCTTAAAATAAATAAACATAATTAAAAAATCATTAAAAAAAAGGAACATAAATTAACATAATAGTGTCTTAAAATATATATTTAATTAAGGAAAGACAAAGTCGTCTTTAACAAAATCCGGTAACATCCACAAAAAACCAATTCCTGGTTCCACAATAAACATAGTAGTCAAGTGTCTTGTCTTCCAAAAGAAAAAACAACTAAGATTTTGATTCCAAAAAATAAAATAGGAGGAAGTCTTGCAATTCCAAAACATAAAACAAGTATTACGTGCAATCCACTAACGTCATTCCTCTTGAAGATAATCTTCAGGTCCAAACTGTAACAATCAAACAAATTACGTTTATAAAAATAAAACAAAAAATATAGCGTAATAAAGGCACAAATGTTTTTAAATCTTTTAATTTTTTTACTAAATTATTTTTTATCTTTTAATTGGTATTTTATTTTCATTTTAGTTGACATTTACAATTTGATATAGAATACAATACAAAATATTATAGATATACCCGTGTCAAATACCATAATAAAGACATTAGTTCATTTTAATGTCAGAACAACATAAAGTGCACCAGAGGCAGAAGAACACAACCGAAACAAACAAACGCTTCACTAACTAACATCATTCCTCCAATTCTCATCTACTGCGTATCCAAGACAACTCATATACTATCGGTTCTCCAATATCGTCAAGTATAACTTCTTGACGATCTTGAATTTTTCTTGCATGTATTATCAAGCATTGAGTAGGTCCACGTGTTTTTTTTCTTAATTGTACCTATTTTAACATTAAACTTATAACATGAGATAAAATCATAAAGACGAGTCACATAAATATACAACAAACAAAGTTCATTGTTTTCACATTACCATTATTTTCACCATCTTCCTCTTCATTTTCTTCTTCCATGGCATATTCTCCATCTTCGTCTTCATTTTCCAACTCTTCTTCATCTTCTTCATCACTAAGTACATTGTTTTCCTTAAAAAACTCAACAATTGTCGTTGATTTGCACAATGGAATTCTTTTTGTCTTCTTTGTTGCACTTTGCTGACTCTCCATTGTCTCATCATCTTCATCCCCCACCCGTTTTTTTGGATTCTCTCTTGTTCCTAAATTGTCATTTTCAGCAAGTAATTTTCATCGGTGACTCAACTTCTTGAAGAACTACCTTTCTCACAGGTTGTTTATTTGGATGTTGATTCTTCACAAATCCTTTGGTTTGAGTCGTAAGGTTGCCTCTTTGATCTTGATTTTGTTTGGACCCTTGGTTTTTAGTCACCGATGCTTCATTCGTGACTCTCTTGGGATTAAACATCTCTTTTTTCTGTAGCGATCCTTTGCTTTGAGTCATAAGGTTGCCTCTTGGATCTTGGTTTTGTCTTGACTCATGGTTTTTAGTCACTGATGCTTCATTTGTGACTTTCTTGGCATCAAACTTCTCTTTTGTTGTATCAGGACCCTTGTTTGAGGTTAAATCATTTTGATCAATTGTTGTGAAATTTGATAATTTGATTGGTGCTTGAGGTGCAATCCTAAACAAAGGCTTTTTGACTCCATGAATTTCCTTGTCTAATCTTGTAGCATTAGACTTAACAACATTTGTAGTTGACAGCTTGTTTTGATTGCTAACATTTTCTCTAGTTCCAACCACTTATGCAACAGATTTTTCAATATTATTAGCTAAATTTTCACGCTTGATGCTGAATATCCTAGCCAATTCAAAGCTTGATCTTGCATTGGGTAGCTCAAATTTGGAAGTACTTGTTCCACCCTTGTCTTGAGCTTTCAACTTTGGCTTTAAACTTTTTTCCTTATCAATTTTCTAGGAAAAAATTCAAAGAAAAAATTAATTAGCAGGTTGTATCATAAAAAATGTAATTACAAAAGTACACAAACAAGGTATAATTAAAAAATGTAATTACTGACCGAAGATGGTTTCGAAATCGAAGAAGACGGTTTGGATATGGATTGCGATAGTTGATGCAACTTGAGAGCATCTATCCTTTTTTGATTTTCTGCCATTTTTTTTAGTCGAAGTTCTTCATATGGTTGTGGCTTCATATTCTACAAGCATCGAAGATGAAGTCAAACGATGAAAAGATACAAATAATAATGGCTAAATTAACATAAATACTACTAACACAAGAAGGCTTCACCCATAGTCATGGCCATGTGAAGAAAAAATTCCTACAAGACAATTTTCCGGTTACAAAACAAACAAATACGCCTTATCTAAAGTGGTAGTACCAAACATATATTGATACACTCGTATCCGAGCACAAGTCGTATCTGAATGGAGACAAATTAACAATAAATATGCATTAGCAGTAAGAAAGAACATATGGCATCAGGACAACATAAAGGTGAATGTAAAAAAGGAATCAAAAGCTAGAGTATAGTGGATTAGTGGTGTTGTGTTTAAAACTGACTACCCATCATCACCTTTTAAACTAAATACAAAAAGGAGATTTTATTTGAGAATTTATGTTTGGATCAGAACAGGATAAGTTCAAGTGCACTTTCTAGTGCAAACATTTAATTTAAATCCACTTAGTGAACCACATTCCAGATCATACTAAATGTCCATGTTAAAACTCGAAACACATGTAGGCATGATAAAGCTATAAATGTCCATAAGCACATGTAGTTCAACAATTCTTAAATAATTACATTCATATAAAAAAGGTATACCTACGTGTCTATAAATCTTTTTCCACAGGCATTCTATTATAGTTTAGAACCATTATCCTCACACAATTTTTATGCATTCTCTACTTAACATAACGCTAATAATAGGGATATAGTCCTACAAATACCCCTCCACTAAAACATTACTAATCCTAAAAAATGTCCTGTCTAATATTTCTAACAACAACATGATTATTTTTATTTTATTTTTTATAAAAGCCAAGAAAATGCAAAAAAATGATCATGAGAGGGGGCCTGAACCCATATGCATAAGATAGGATCAATAGCTAAGATGAGAAAAGACAGTACTGCTATTAAATCCAAAATTCAGTATGCTTTAAAAAGAACAAAACTTGACCAATTTCTCAGCAAAATCAGCAACCCTGAGTTAAAAAAATGAACTGTATATTGCCTAACACACTAGTCACTGCTAGAGCACTAGAGTGATTAGATTTGTCAACATAAATGTCAAAGAATAATGTAGCATACAATGTTGTTCTGGTGAAGAAGAATGTAGCATACAAAGAAGAATGTAACATAAATGTCAACATTTGTCAACATAGTGTCGTGATGAAGAATGTTGGTATCCTCAAAACAATTTAACGTGATGTGATAAATGAAGAGATGGTACTAATGAGGTTCAAAACCACAAAAACAATGTTGTTCAAGAACAAGTAACTATTTTTATGCCTTACATGACAAAAAGAAATCAAATATATCACTAAAAAAGGGAACCTTCCATGACTAAGGAAAAAAAATTACATTAATCTCATATACTCTCTTATACACAGATAAGAACAAACTAAACAAAATTGTCAAAATTTCACAACAATTATGCAAAGTAAAGAGATTCACTACAAAACCTAACTATAAAAACAGATTGAACATCAATTTCACATTTTGGGGGATTTTGAAATTTTAGGGTTTTCTAATTTGAGATAAATTAATTTGAGATAAATCTAAATTTGAGAGAAATACAGCTTACCCAGAGAGAAAATGACTCAAATTGATGAAAAAAGAAGTTTCAATGGAGGGTAGAGGTTGAAGGTCCGACGGAGGTGAAGTGAAGAGAGAAGAGTTTGAAGGTCTGATGGAGGTGAAGAGAGGCTTTGAGAATAGCGGGTCGCCGGAGACAGAGTTTCACCGGAGGAAAACGGAGGTCCGTTGGCCGGTGGCAGAGATCGAAGGAGAAAAGAGGTTCGTCGGAGTGAAGTTTGGTGGCAGACAAAGAGGTCAGTGTACAAAGTGATTTTTTTTTTGTTATCTCTTGTTTTTTAGATGACTCTTATGTCTATATTAGCTTCTTTTTTTTGTTAAATCTTTTTTTTTTTGAATCAATATTTTTGTCATAGCGCCCAAATGAAAAAAAGTTGCGCGTAAAACAAATTTTTTTCATTTTCAATTCCCGCTACTTCATTCATTTATGAAGGTTTTAAGGCAGGGTTTTTACAATTAAATATGGCACGTTTATTCTATGTGGCTACGTCGTTGTCTAAAAGGCTATAGGGCACGATTGTTTTTTTAGTTGTTTAGTGTATTGTGTATGTAATTGGTAAGCCACACTTTTAAAATCCATGGTCTATTCCTATTTTTAGCCACAATTTTTTATCCGTGGACAAGTCAAGTGTGGTCTAAACTCAAAAATGTTGTAGTGTCACAATAGCTTTCCAGGCAGAGTTAGTGTCAGCAATATTCTTTATATCACGATTGTGATTAATTGATTATCACCAAAAGAACAAACAACTCCTAAGCTGTAAACATCATTTTTTTGGGTCAACCTGTTTGATGTCATGTACCTGTAAGGCAGACCATATTATTTGTAATGAATATCCAACTTAATCTCAAAAATTATAGAGCGCTATTAGGTTAATTAGTCTTGAAATATCAGAAATTTAACAAGTTTCTAAAACTGAAAACCACCAACCATTTTAGTACTCTACACTGACATTTTTAGTTTTAACTAATACTTATGAAAGTGATGCATGGTCATGTGTTATATGCAGTTGAAGCACTTACTCTTAATCTAGGGAACCTAGAATTTCACAACAATAGTAGACAAATGGGAGCCTCCATCAGACAAATTTTCTTGGAAGCTTTCGTTTAATAATTTGTTTGTACTTTTCACATCTCTGGATTATAGAGGTAGCTTACAACCATTGTGCAGATATTCTAAACCCGATGTCAAAATTTTTCCATAATTAAATTACAAGAATAAAAAAATTTAAGAAGAATTTGATATGTTTATAGTTTCCTTGTTGATCCACTCAAGGTGATCTCAAAGGTAAGGCCATCAAGGCAATTGCCTTAAACCTAAAAAAATATGTATAAAAAATAAGTTGATAAAAAGGTCTAGTATTTAACTATTGATAAAAAATTATTTTATAAAAAGGTCTCATGTTCTACGAAAACTAATAAGATATTATCTAAAATTAATATTGTCTCGATAAAGATTAAATTAATTCATCCCCTTTAAGATTATCTATCCATTCCATTGTTGCATTATCAAAGTCAATTCTGCAATCCTTTCAATCGATCCAAGAAAATTGACAATATTATTTTAATATAATTTATTTTTTCGATCCTCTAAAGAAAATATTAAGATTGATTTCTCAAATAGGTCTATTTTCAACTAAAATATAATTTGTTTTGTTATGAAGATTCTCCAAATTTATTGGATAGTAATAAATATCACCAATATTTTTATAATTAGTGAAACACATTATTAGAAACAAATGGCCCAAAAAAATATCACCAATTTCTTGGTGATATTTATAGACAATACTTTTTTAATATCACCAATACTTGGGCCCAAGAAACTTGGTGATTTCTTAATATCACCAACACTTTTTTAATCCAATAAAAAAGTGGGTATTAAAGTATGTTTCCTTATTTTAATGCTCTAATGTCATTCTTTTAATACTTTCCTTTTTATTATTATTTTAAAAGTTTGAGTATCTTACATACAAAGAAAGAAAAATGACTACGATTAATAGCAAGTAGTAGGGGTATAACGGTTCGATTTGGATCAGTTGTTGGTCAAAAAAATGTTCGAAACAATGAAAACTTCATCGGTTCGGTTTTACTGTTTTAAAAATAAGAAATCGAACCAAACTAGTCGGTTTGGATCAGTTTGATTGATCGGTTTGTTCGGAAATACAAATAAAAAATTCATATTTTCACAAATTTATATTGCATGCATACAACATATTCAAATATTTCATAGGACTTTGTTTTCCATGTTCTCTATTTTTCAAACTACTTTGTATAACTAAAATGAAAAAACTAACAAGAGATAAACGATCTGAGCAGCGATGAGGAACGATGGGTTAGGTGTGACTGGAGGCTAATGTTATTTTCTAGTAGAAACAAAATAGATGTGAGTGATGAGATGAGATGATGATGGGAGAAAGTGAATGAATTAAGGAGTATTTTATGTTGGAATTTAATTTTGAGCTTAATCATAAGTGTGCGTGAGGAGGGATAATATTACTAAAATGAAGAGTGAGATTAGCATCGATTCGGTTCATCGTTCATTGGATCTCAAAATTAAAAAGCAAGAACGGAACCAAACTAGATCGGTTTAGGTTGGTTCGGTTCGGTTTTGATTCGAACCAAACAAGGTCAGATACTTTTTCGGTTTAGTTCAGTTTGGATTTCCGGTTTCATCGGTTTTATCCGAACCACTTACACCCTAGCAAGTAGTACCCTATACTATATGTTTGCCAAGCTGGTGAATCAACACCTATACAGCCCACAACATAACTGTTATTTGAACAAAGTCATGTCTCTCCTTCTTCCCACTTGCCAAAGCTAGCCTACAATAGCAATGAGCTCACAAAAATATTTTCAACACGCAAATGTGTTATTTATAGACATTTTCAAATTGATTATTAAGAAATCAAAAGGAGACAAACCAAGCAATAACATAGTTTTCTAAATATAACAAGGAATTCAACTTCTATGACCTCTTTTGTTCAATCAGGATCAACCTTTTTCCCAAAATCTCAACCTTCAGCTGCAATTTGAAGAACAAAACAAGCAACCACGTCCAAGTTGGAGCAAGACCCATAACAGTACACAAGTTGAGTTCAGAAATTGTTTGGCTTTTATTTTTTATATGTTGTGCCAAAAATAACAATTATATCCTTCTAAATACTTTGAGATTTAATACATTTATTAGTTGCAAGAGTAAACAAAAAATGTAACATGAAAATTTGCTATTATAGTGGAAGAGAAAAACAAAGCAGTTTGTATCAACAACAAAAGAAAAACTGTAAAATTTGCTTTAAAGATCATACAGATTAGTCCAACCTTTTTTTGGACCTAAAGCAAATTTATAAAAGTTTTAAAATTAAAAAAATGTAAGACTTCTATAGAATTAAAATAAATGTCACCCTGTCTAAAATTTAAATTATGTATCAAAGAAGATATGACTTTAATATTGACGAGGATTTCATAACTAATTTTTTTTTAAGTTTTCTTAACTTCAAATTTTGAGGGTTACCTCTAGTTTGAACTTTTTGGCCCTCCGGACCTCGTAAGTGAACAAAAAGTGGAGAGATTTGTTCTTAAGGGTTTTGCTAACAAATGTCCTAACTTATCTTGTAAGGAGACTTGTTAGCATAATACATACATCTATAACTTATCTTATATATGTTTTATATATAACAAGTTATTTTTTATACTTTCAAATTGTTGAATGCGTTATTTTTAATACAAAATTTTCTCTTTAAATTTTGTGACAACTGCCCTAAAGCAATTATCTTAAATCTCACCATGTTTCATTCATTGACCATTGGTTGGTGACTTGATTAATGGATTTAAAAATGTATGTATATATATATATATATATATATATATATATATATATATATA
>Ga0228710_1001269_pt1 | contig 37248 bp, 16 predicted proteins | sample MedpolnodulmetaG_FD_177995 | JGI IMG/M metagenome (GOLD analysis project Ga0228710, IMG submission 177995) | Root nodule microbial communities from Medicago polymorpha collected in Santa Monica, California, United States - pink nodules | ecosystem: Host-associated > Plants > Roots > Nodule...
ACCCATTCCAATATAAAGGATTAGTCAATCAAATAATAGATAGTAAATGGGTTGGTTTGAAAATTAATGAATTGCTGGTTGTAGAATATTATTCTCGTCAGACTTAAACCTAATTAAAATTTTGATTCAAGGATTTTCCCCCATTCATGTATAGACATGGGTGGGTATAAGAAAATTGTTATTCCTTGCCCACTTTATTCCACTATTTTGTTTATTAGAGAAAGAAATTAGGAATAGAGAATCCACATCAAAGTTGGAATATTGATGAACTTGATAAGGGTGTGGAAAGAGAGGGATTCGAACCCTCGAAAGCCTACATAGCAGTTCCATTTCATTTTCATTTTCCTAGTGTGAATATTCATCATAATGCTTATATAGATTTGCTTATCCAGATATGAATAATTTGTCAATTTCGGAATTTCAAATTTAAGCTCAAGCTATAATAAAAGCGGAAGGTCCAATCATTTTTATGAACTGTAATTGATATAAAATTAAAAAAAAAATACAAACATGAGACATAGGACGATTTTGAAATTAAAATTATTTAATTTTTTTGAAAGTGGAACGGTATATTAGAGAGATGTAAGCAATAGCAATATTGCAATTCAGAGAAGAAAATAAGGAAATGGAGAAAGATATTTATGAAAGACAGGATCTAAAATATCTGGCTAAATGGTACACGTTGGCACCGCCACTTGCCCCACCTCGAATAACATATTGCACTTTTCTCACCCTTTTTTCACATTTATTACATTATTTTCATTAAAAATAACTCACCTGTGTTCCTTCCTTCATTATTATCTTTTCTCACTTTTCTTCTTCCTCTCTTCTCAAACACACACTTCCCGAATCTCACAAAAAATATCTAAATTCCCTTTCTCTTTATTTATTATTATTCTTCTTCTCTTTTCAATTTTCCATCTTCAATTTCATCCTTCATTCATCCAAATCCAAATCTCTTTTGACTTTCTGGATCCAAAAATCCAACAAGACCCGAAAACTTTGCTACAGTTATATAGTTTTGAAACAAACTGAATGGGTGAAGAGGTTCGAACAGACGAAGAACGTGTAACGGAGTGGGAAAAGGGTCTCCCTAACCTCCACGATCTCACTCCTCTTTCCATGGCTTTGATCCCACCGGAACTCGCTTCCGCTTTCAGCATCTCCCCGGAGCCTCACCGTACTCTCTTCGACGTCAACCGCGCCTCTCGAAACACTCTCTCCCTCCTCCGAAGCAACTCCGGAACAATTACTCATCAAATTCCCGTGTCCAGCGAAATAGAAGACATTGAAGAAGACGAAGAACCTGATCGAGATGGTTCAGGTTCGGATTCACGAAAACATCGAAAAATAGACTCTGTTACAGAGGAAGTTGAAGCGGAAGCAGATTCGGCTGTTAGAACAACGGAGACGATAAAAAGGCCGAGGTTGGTGTGGACCCCACAGCTACATAAGAGATTTGTTGATGTTGTTGCTCATCTTGGGATAAAGAACGCTGTTCCGAAGACGATTATGCAGTTGATGAATGTTGAAGGATTAACACGAGAGAATGTTGCCAGTCATTTACAGAAATATCGTCTTTATTTGAAACGAATGCAAGGTCTTTCAACTGATGCACCTTCTTCTTCTGATCATCTTTTTGCTTCTACTCCTGTGCCGCAGAGTTTGCATGAAACTGGTTCTGCTAATCATTCTCATTCGCAATCGAATGGAGGGCATGGAAATTCTCATTCTCATTCGCATTCGCATCATTCTGTGACTATTCCTATGCCTTATCCACCACCACCGTCGACTATGATGTCAATGCCGCCTATGATTGGTATGGGACATCATCCACATGGACATATGGGGATGAGTTTGCCTCCTCCTTCGGGTGGTTCTAGCTCTTATCGGTCGCATCCGTTTAATATGATGCATCATAGGGATTGGCCTCCGAATCCTCATTCTCATCCTCATATGTCTTCTAATGATAGTAATAAATGAAAGGGACTCTCTATTCTCTTCAGGTCAGCAATCACATGGTACCATCTCTATTTCATTGTGCTTCAAAAGAATAGTTAGTGTTTCTTATTTTTTTAACATAGTTAGTGAATGTTTCAATTGACTTATTTGAGTTTATCTGCCATTATAATAACCTGTGAGATTGTTCGAGAGAGCTTGTGAAGGCGTATGACATGTACATAAACTGTTTCAGCTTATTTTCATATGCTCTTATAGTTTATATAGAAAATAGTTTGACTTTATTTTATCTTTTGGCATAGAAATAGCTTATATATAAGCAATTATATCTCAAGCGCTTATGTATGGTATAAGTGCTTGGTTAAACTGTTTATTCAACATGACTCTATTTACTTATGATCGTTTGAAGTTTTGGGTTTTATGGAAGTGTACAATGGTTTGAGTAACTAACTCACTCTCATACATACCTACTCCCTCTGTCCCAAATTGTATGACGTTTTGGACATTTCACACATATTAAGAAATGCAATTAACATTATGTGGAAAAGAGATATTATGAGTTGTTTTACAAAATTGTCCTTAATAAATAATATGGGAAAGATAAATGAAAGAATTGAAAAAAGAGAGAGTAATAAATAGATAAGGTTATAATAGGAAAAGCAACATTAATGTTGCATTGGTATTGTAAAGCGACATATAATTTGGGACAATTTTTTTTCCCTAAAACGACATACAATTTGGGACGGAGGGAGTATTACTTAATTTCTGGTTATGTCAGTAGAGTAAACTGTGTTGTGCATTCAGTTGAAAACTTGAAAACAGAGTTAAGTGAATGTTCTTTGTAATGTGGGGAGTAGGAATATCAATGACCTTGTTTCTTTGTTCTGTTTTTTAGTACATTAATTGAGGTGCCTGATGATTATTTATGACTTATGAGATGAAAATTTAGCTCACACCCCGTAAGTTATTTCAAGTTAAATTATTTTCATGTAGGACATAAGTTGTTTCCATAAAACTATTTTGTATAGTTTGTAGGTACAAACTGAACAGCTTTTGGGCATGTCTTTAGATGTTTCTATAAGCTATCCCAAACTGTCTCACAAGTACTTGTGTCAGTAGATAAGCTCAAATAAGTCAATCCAAACAGAACTCACTCCCATACCCACCTATTACTTGATTGTTGATTATGGTAGTAGACTAGACTGTGTTGTGCATGTAGTTGAAACAGAATTAAACGAATGTGTTTTTTAGTATAGTTTATTAATTAATATGTGAGTAGTGGGAATAACAATGACCTTGATTCTTTGTTCTGTGTTTTAGTGCATTACATTGAGGTACTAGATGATTATTTATGAGATCAAAATTTAATGTAAATGATTGGTGGGTCACTTCAATGCTGTCCTTACCCATTTCACTGTGCTGTCATCCACATATGGTAAAGTTGTATTTATACATGTGATACAATATCAGATTTGCTCTTTGTTTATAATGATTTTTTAGGATGGTCTTTGTTGTCTGATTTGGAAAATACATATTTCATTGGATTTTCTTGTGAATTGCAATACTTTCGTTTTGTTTGTTGGTGCTAAAGAATGCATTTCTTCATTTGGATTTATATTACCCAGATTGATCAACATTCTCAGTTCTTGCAATTTATTGATTGTATATTTAATGAGGTAGTAGAACTTATATGCATTTTCTATGTGATGTCCTTTTTGTAGATTCAAATGTTTGATTGCTGGTAGTAGCTGAATCAAAATCCTCTATGTTGCACAAACAAATTCTTGAGGAAGTATATGAAGATTCTATGGAGCTAAATTACAATTTGAATCAGAAGTATGTACTGTGTTGCAGATTTACAAACTTCTTGGCACACATATCTAATTCCTGTCACGTAAATGTAGGTGGTGATTGTGAGTTAAGGCATGTCTCTTCTGGTCTACCTAAACAGATAGCTGATTCTAAAGTAAATTCTAAACTAGTTAGTTCTCTGATTCATAAATCGTAAAGTGCTATTATACCGTGTAGTGCGTGTACTACTGAAAGTGTTAACCTTCTTTTTCAGAACCATTGCAACATTGAATAAAAGAGAGACTGAAAAACAGTCAGCAGCCATTTGTAACATGCTCTGTGGTATTAATATTCCTGATTAGTATATCTTAATGTTCCTGATGAGTATTATTTTATTTGACAGAGAAGTTCCATTTTCTTATACTGGGTGCATAGGTTCTCATTTTAGAAATGTTACAATGAGAGTGGAGAGGGGATTTATATTTTGTAAATATAGGCACAAAACAAAACATACACACGCACCCCAACCTTGAGAGTTCTTGTTTTACTTGTGACCATTCATTATTCTTGGTTTTATTTCCCTTGATCAAAAGAACTGGAAGCTTGAACAAGATCTATGCAGTTTGAAATTTTGCTAATTTGTTTTTTTCTTGGTGGGTGGCATATTTATTTGTACTTTTATGAAGCCTTTCTTGTGGATAAGGCTTGTTTAAGTTTGTAAATATTTTATACTGATTTGCTAATTGAATTTCGTAAACGACAGTAATAAAAAATGGCAGCTATAAGATTCAAGAGTTTGGTTGGATGTCGGAGGTCATGTGTGTTTGGTTCTATTGTTGGAGGAACCAAAATTGATTTTTAGAGGTTACAATTTAATCTTACATGTTGCATTAGTTTTATTGTTTTAACTCGTTTTTATATGAATGAATCTGAACATAAATTACTTTATATTTAACTTTTAATTATAATCAATTCATTCAAAATCAATTTTTCTTGTCAAGCATACAATAAAACAAAATTGAATGAACTAAGAAAAGGAACCTATGAGATCACTCTTTTTTTCAATAGATAAAAGAATCGTGGAGGCCATGTAATCATCACCAAGGCGCAAATGCCTTTAGTGGATTAGGTTTCTTTGATTAAAATAGAGTAAAGTTTTCTGTACTCCGGCAAATTCTATGTTTAATTAAGTGAATACATCTTCGAAGTTGGGAACATCAATTAAAATAGTTTCTGAACTTCACAAATTGACAAATACAGATTAGGGATGGCAAATCAAGTTGGACACTGAGCCAAATGGGTCGGTAAAAGAAAGGTTGGTTCGTTGGATTTTATACTTCTTCTCGTGTAGTGAGTTAGAAGTCACACATAAGTAAGAAAATCTCGTGTAGTAAGTGTGAGTTAGAAGTCACACATAAGTAAGAAAAATAAATGTTGAACACTTTATTATAAGTAAAAGAGGATCCATAAATCACTGTCTTAGGGTTTTGAGTAAAAATGTAGAGTCTCGCTCACTTGTGTGGTTGCTCTTGTCTAATACAGTAATACTCTATGTATGTTAGTATGTAGGGGTTGAGATTCGAACCCCATATTTTCTACTTCTAGCCACTAGACAAATATTGCATGTGTAGTGAAGGGATTGTTCACAATGTGTTGTGATCAAAGTCGGGTGTTTATAATGAATGAGTAACTTTCTATTGTAGGGAAACACTTGATGGCATAACAGGAGAAGGGGATGGGGAAACAAAGTTACTCATTCATCATATAAACATCTGACTTTGATCACGACACATCGTCGACATAGTCCAATTATATTCCGCTCAGGAACAATGTCTAAATTATAACATGTGTTATCAATTGCATTTGACCCATGGTTGGACCTTCCGCTCTGTAGGTTATACGTAAACTTTATTGTAAATTTTCAAGGGAATTAATGGTTCTTTCTATATTGCATGGAGTTGCCTCCCCTAATAAATATTTTTTTTTAATAGAAAAAAAGTCATTATGACACTAAATATTACATAAATGTATAGCTGTTTCGTTGTGAGCCGATGTTTTTTAATCTCTGTTGGGTGTTTTCCTTAGCTATAATACTCCATTTCATCTTCATTGAGTTGTAATAATGTTTGATGATGTGGAGGTGACACTTCTTTGTTCTTGTCATCTGAGTCAGCTATGTTTATGGAGATGGAAATGGAGAGGTGAATACTCAGTATTTGATTCTTATAATCCAGACACACGTGATTAGATATTCTTTAGGTCCAAATTTGGCATTGCAAACAAGTATTGAATTGTTGTCTACTTGTCTGATTCAGGTAACAATACATCAAAAATTGTCACTAGAGGTTTTGCCATCCAATTCTTTATGAGGAAGCATAACCCGTAGCCCTACCTACAGAAATGTAGCAAATTGCAAAGGGACCTCCAGCATAAACAATCATTCACCTACCTAATATATTATACATTATCAATCCAACTCAACCCTTGAAGTTTTCTAAGTTTCCCTTTCTTTATCCTTCTCTTGATCCGCTCAACCTTTCCCCATGTTCCAGCATCAGCATACAAGCTGGACAACAGAAGACGATTCCCAGCACTCTCGGGTTCTAACTCTGACAAATGCTTAGCAGCTACTTCTGCAAGCTCCACATGCCCATGATTTCTACAAGCAGCCAATAATGCACCCCACACAAATAAATCAGGTTCAAGTGGCATAGTCTTGATTATGCCATACGCTTCGTCGAGTTTTCCTGCTCGACCAAAAAGATCCACCATGCATGCATAATGCTCCAGTCGTGGCTCAATACAGTATTTCTCTTGCATAATCTTGAACAGCCTCTGCCCAAGTTCAATATCTCCAACATGACTACATGCTGTGAGAGCTGCCGTGAAAGTTAAACGATCTAGCTTGGGCACTCCTTCCATCTCCATCTGATTGAAGAGCTCAATAGCTTCTTGGCAGCACCCGTGATTCGCATAACCGAAAATCATAGAGTTCATTGTTACCGTGTTCTTCTCCGGCATCTTATAAAACAGTGTCCTAGCATCGGAAATGAACCCACATTTTGCATACATGTCAACCAAAGCACTCCTTACATACAAATCATCCTCCACACCAATAACCAAAGCATAACCATGAATCTCCTTCCCAAACCTCACTCTTGCCTCAGTAGCACAAGCTGGCAGAAGCGCGCTGATCGTAGCTGAAGTTGGACAAAACCCACGAAGCAGCATTTGCTTAAACGTATCAAAAGCTTCCTCATTACGAAAATTCTGCACAAAACCAGATAAAACAGAAGTCCACGACACCACATCAGGCTCAACACCATCTTCATTCATCAGCCTAAAAATCTCAGACACCATTTCCCGGTCACATTTCTGAGCAAAGCCAGATATCAAAGCATTCCAAGTCACTACATTTGGATTCACACCCATCAACTTCATATTTTCAACCAAACTCAACGCCTCATTGGGAAGCCCTTGTTGAGCATACCCAGAAACAACAGCATTCATTGCCACCAAATCCTTCACAACCATTCCATCAAACACCTTACGTGCATCCCTAACTTCACCACACTTAGAATACATAACAATCAACGCACTCGAAACAAAAGCATCAATCTCAAATGAACATTTCAAAACCAAACAATGCACTTGCTCTCCGTAAATTCTATCACCAACATGACCACAAGCTTTAAGAACACTGGGAATGACGAATACACTGTTGGACTTTTGGCCATTCAGAGTTTGCATTTCGGAGAAAACCTCGAGAGCGTGATCATGGAAGCCACAGCGAGCACATGTAGCAATGAGGGCAATCCAACGGTGAATATTTGTTTGGGGAATTTTGTCGAACAGTTTACGGGCAATGGAGAGTTGGCCACATGTTGTGTATAAGGTAATGAGGTTGGATGCGATAAGGTTGAAACGCACAGAGCCATTGGTTATTAGAAGCGCGTGAAGCTTCTTTCCTTGCTGTAACGATCGTGAGTGAGTGTATGTTTCGATGAGTTTAGCGTAGGTTTCGGGTTCTGATCCGAGAAAACGATGGTTGAGGATGGCATTTTTGGTGGGAATTCTGAGGGATGGTGTTGTTCTTACAAGAGCATGCATAGTAGGCACTAAGCTACTGAGAGCATTACGAGCGCCAAATTATCTGTTCAAAATAAAAGGCATTAGCCGGTGTGTAGTAATGGAAGGATAGAAGGATAGAGATAAAATGAGGTGTTGAATAAGTCCGACAAAATAAAGAGTCACTAAATATCATTCTTATTAGAATGAAATGTTGAATAAGTCTGACAAAATAAAGAGTCTGGGTCTCTGAATATCATTATTGTATAATTATGGGATAACGAACATGGAAATTGTTCGGTGTACACATCATACAGATGTACACACCTTGAGAGAGAGACAAATAGTGATGAGATAAATGCAATGTTGTGTAGTAAGTGTAAGTTAGAAGTTCCACATTGCTTAGGAAATTATAAGTGAAAAGATCTATAAACTCAATGTTTTATGATTTTAAGTAAAGATGTGATTTAGAGTAAAAATGTGGTGTCGATCTCACTTGTATGGTTGCTCTAAATTCAATATGAATGATCTCTCGGACTCCCATAATAATCGAACATGTAATAGGATAAATTGAGATGTTCAATGAGTATTGGAAAATATGGGATGTACATGTATCATGGTTAAATAAAAATTGATTTAGAATAGATTTCTACTAAATAATAAATGTGAAGTGATTTATATTTTTTTTAATGACAAATAATAGTATGTTGATTGTTATATTAGTATTTTTGAGCCTTAGATCTTGAATTATTTAACTCCTTTGATTCTTTAGATCAATCACCTCGGGTCTTGATTATAACAAACTTTCATAAACTTATGGATTTGAGAATGGTAGTATGAATGTTGAGGAAATAAGTTTAGTTCAAAAACTACAAATAATAAACATGTCAAGATTAATTCTATACTATTTGTATCAATTTGCCTCTTCTAAATGTGAAGTCAAACATTTGGATTGTGTTGGTACTGATGTATAGATGTGATGGCAGCTAGGTAATTGGCTTCAGGGAAGAGAATTGTACCCTTATGATTTGAAGAGTTTTCCTTGAAGAGTTGCACCCTCACGTTTAATTGTCTTTCCATTGCTCTGTTTTTTCTATTGCCTTTAGCCAATGTAGCACAAAAACAACGGTCATTTGCTAGTTGCACTGCTAGCAACAACCAAAATATCCTTCTCTTAATTGTATTTCTTCTTCACATTCTTAACCTCCTTCCAGTGGTTCTAGTCTACTACTTCGAATTCCCGCGATACTCAAATGGGATGAACCAAGGAAGAATTAGGAGATTATTAAGGTTTACAGAAGATTGCTTTCAATCAAAAGAACTCAACTGCAAATAAGGAAAGCTTGTAGTTTTCACCATAAGAATTTATATTACAGCGCTGAATAAATATTTTTCAGAGAAGAAAGGTATTTAGGCTGCAAAGGAGTTTCGAATTCCAGTGAAATTAACAAGTGGTTGAACTTAAATATTAATGAACTTAAATTTAAGCGTAATCAATCAAGAAGAGTCAAATTCGATCTCTAACTAAAATAATTGTTGACCAAATATACTTGTGCCCCGACCAAATCAAGACGAAAAATAATAATTTTGAGTGGAATTCTAGATGACAAATGTAACCAGAAATATAGAATGAGTCAAAATACATTTGACAGAATTTTTCATCAGCTAACGGAATCAATACTTGCAAGCAATCCTACAATCCTCATCACAAAGGAAAAAACAAAAAATCGAAATACATAAGAAATCACGTTTCCATCCGTTCTCATGAATTGGACATTAGATATAAGCCGCAGAAATTATCAATAGTAGACAGCAGGATAATCTAAAATCTTGATATTTTCATTGAACGCTACACCAATTTTGAGAGTAACCTATAGAAAACCAACCCCAGTAGCAGCAGGGAGTTCACTAAAAAACCAATTTCTACAAGATTCAAACACCTATGGCTGAAATATTTCTTCCGCGGTAGAAAAGAACCAAACATACACTACGACTCATGTGCACCTCAAAATCTTTCTCCAAAACGGAAAAATATTGCACCTGTTCCCGAGTTATGATCAACAGCATATTCCGCTCTCACTAAACCAAGCTTCATACCAGCACCATAAGAGGACCCCTGACCCATTCTCCTATAGACTTCTGTCGGATTTCCTTTGAGATCTTTTGAACTTCCTAGATCAGTGCCATGTTCTGCAAAGGCATACACGTGTGTACCTTTAATAGGTATACGTACCTCAGCTGCCAGCTGTAGGAAGAACAAGAAATTAGATAGTTGTTTGCTAGATAATGTATAGAATAGGAAGATTAAAACTGCTATTCTATCTCCATTGACAATCATAGGATGTACACAATCATTATTACCTCGAGGATGTTTCTGGCTGCTCCAATCTCACCCATGTTGTAACCCCTTACAGAATAGGGACCCCCAAGAGTAAAAGCATCATAACTTGGAAGATCACCTACACAACCACCATAGTGACCATGGAGGACAAGCACTGGTGGTGGTGGTTTACCAGCACCTTCCTCCACAGACTTCAACTGGAGAAACTGAGTCAAAGTTAATTGGTGACGGTTAAAGAATGGGAAATTGCTGCCAACACCAAGGCCTTGATCTACCTGCAGTTTTGATAGAGAGATAGCGGTGTCAGCACAGAACATAGCATAGCAAAAATCAAGATCGCAAATTTATAAAATTTCAATCTCCCGTGTCCTTAAAGTTACAGTAATGATTAGAGTGACATGAATGTGAGGAGTGGTACTTATAATGAATTTGTTTAGTTCAACAATTTGGAGGGAAGGCAACTAGAAGGGAGCAAAACTCATCCTCCTCTACTTTGGCTGCAAACACCCACTATAAAAAATCACAATCATGTGAAATTCTAGTCCATTGTATCTTAGGCCCACAAAAAATTAGAAGAATGAGGCATTCATCAAACAGGACTAAGAATATGTTAAAAATATGGACTTAGGGCTTAAAAAAAATATTGAAATTAGAAGTCTAAGAATATGGACTTAGGGCTTAACTCGTCCCCGCAGAACCAGCTTATCAGCTTGGGACTGACCAAGTCTATAAGATGCACTACCTACCTAGGGCCGTATATTTAGGACCTGTTTGCAGAAAAAGCCTACTTGCAGCTTATAGCACCAGCACTTATCATGATTAGCGCTTATGTATGAACTTACATAAGATATTTTTATGGCAAATGGTAATATAAAGTAAATTGTTCTTTTTATAGGCTATAAAATGTTTTCACAAGCTATCTTGGAGAGCTTATGAAAATAAGTTGAAAAAATCTTATGAAAGATGTCATAAGCTATTTTTAAAAGTTCTCTCAAACAGTCTCACTCTAATAAGCCAATCCAAACAGGCCCTTAGTCAATGTAGGAAAACAACACCCCCTTACACTTATGACAAGACATTTGAAACGTCGACTGATGCGGTGGAATAACAGAGCCATGTGAAAAAAAATCTGCAACTCTGATTTATTTTAACAATAAAAAATAGATATTATCGAAAGGATTTTGAAAATATTTGGGAGGTCATGGATATTTCCATAAAAAATTAGGCTTAAACCCCTGCTTGATGCATCCTTTTGTTTTCTTCCCTCACTGAAGTCTAGATCTAAATTCTAACCAAAAATGGAAGTGGTGCAAGCATCTACTAACTATGGTTCTCTTATTAGAAACAAAATTAACATTTTTGGACAATATCAACAGCAATAATTATAGGATGATAGTCACCTGGAACATGTTCCTGCTTCCAACTATAGCTCCGTTCACAAACCTTGTGTTATCCCTTGTAATATTAGCCTGTAAAAATGCCATCTTATCGATACCAGTACCACTGAGGGTTGTTGGAGGTCCATCTGCACTAATTCCTCCATTAGGCAATACTCTTTGACCATTGGAACAGATATGATTGGTTTCATCACGTGTTATTATCTCTTCCATTACTAATCCATAAGTGAATTTACTCTGACGAGAAAAATTCTGCTCGGAAAACAAGAATTGAAAGTTACAAAGAAAGCTACGAACAAACCAAATAGCCAAGTCAAGAAGAAACTAATGTAAAATAACCAGTAAAATTACCTCAGTGATATTGGTTTTTACACCAGCACGGTCAACCCATATGGAGGGCACTTCATCCACCCCCGGGCCACCAGTGAATACTGGACTCAGCTTTCGGCTGTTGAAGCAGCTTACACGGAGAGTTCGGTTGCGTGGATCATTTACACCATCCAAATATGGATGTGCATACTCCATTTTAAATGCAAGATCATCCTACAGCAGTACATAAAGCACAGTTAACCAAATCATCAATGCCTATGCCTGCATAGATGAGAAACTAAAGAACATGTATAATAAAATGGGAAAAAGACTCAATGGACTAGTATCAGAGTACCTGAGGATTCAAGAAGTTGCTGGTTGTCACTGAACCGGTAAGAGATCTATTCAATCCTTGCAGATTCCTATGTTCAAAAGTAATAGTCCCTCCTGGCTGAAGCGAAGCCTGCAGAAACATCAAACAGAAAACAAACACATAAATCCGATAATTAACTATCAGCATTCAACAAACAAAATAGACATTCAATTCGCGGCAAATACCAAAGTTGGACGCCCTCCTCGCCCAGGAACAATGCTCCACTCAGTACTAACTTCAGCCGATTTCTGCTCCAACTCTTTAAGCTTAATTTCAACAATTATACTTCCCTCATTCTTCTCATCAGGACGCGGATTCACCTCAATATTGGAAAACAAAGCAAGGGAATTTATGTTCCTCAAAGCTTGTTTCCCAGCTTCAATGTTAAAAGTATGACCCGGAAGCAGCTGTTTTGTCAAACCAACACAAACATTCACAAAGTCAAAAAACAATAACCATAACCAAACACACAAACAAGCACATTAACAAACATACACACCTGTTTTGGAAGTTCTCTTTGAACAACAGGATTTTCAGTATTCCCTTCAACAACATTACCAAGCTTATCCAAAAACTGAATATTCAACTGAGTAATATCCCCTTCAACAACCTCACAAACAACCTCGCGCGTATTAAGATTCCCAAAATTAACAACCTGAGCACAAGCATACCCTTCATCATGATACCATTTCTGAACCCTATCCCTAATCTTCTGCAACAACCTAGCACTAACCCTCCCTTGCTTACTCAACATCACCTTAATCTCTTTATAAACCTCAGGAGCCAAAAGACAAGGCCTAGAAGTATCAATCCTCCTCTTATACTCCCTCTCTTGTCTCCTAAAAAACTCAATTTTCTCCTTTTCACTCATATCAGGATCCATTTCAACCGGTTTCGACTGACCCAACAACCCTACATTGATACATCTAAACCTATCTGCTTTTTCCCACATACTCTCCGCGAACGAAATCGTCAACGCTAAGGTTCCATCAGCATTGGTTTTCCCTTCCATATCAACCTTCTCAAACATTCCACATGTAGCTAAACTTTCTAGCTCCTTCTGAAGCTGAGCGCGTGTGTATACACCACCTGGTTTAAGGGATACCATGTCTAAAAATGAATCTTCAGTTCCGATTTTCGTCTTGCTGTTTCGATCGAGGAAAATTATATCTGAGATTTTGTATTTCTTGAATCCGCTTAGTTTGTTTGGTAGAACGGTTATGTTTGCTGGTAGCTCGTGTGAATCCCAATCTTGTGATTTTGGTTCGTCGGCGAACGCGGTTGACGGTGAGAGAATTCTTGACCAGAAATCACCTCCTTCGCCACCGTTGTTAAACCAACCACCACCTCCACCACCGGAGGAAGATCCTCCTCCGCCGCCACCTCCGCCGGAGAAATTGAAATCGGGGAGAGAGTCGGTGAGGAAGAGAGCGGAGGCGGCGGAGGAGATAGCAATGGTGGCGGTAAGGGTTTTTTTGAAAAGGGAGGAGGAGTTAGTGGAGGAATCATTGTTATTGTCGTCGGAAGAAGAGAGGTGGCATTTAACGGAGGAAGTACGAGAGATGTGGTGGTTGTTACGGTGGTGAGGAGGAGGAGGGGTTGAAATAGTGGTTAGGCGATTGGAGGCGAAGAAGGAAGAAGAAGAAGACATGGTTGAGTTGAGATGAGGTGGTGGTTGTAGAGGGTAGTGTGAAGAAAAACAAGAAGAAAATTGAAGGATAAACCACACCACACTGCACTGGGGTTTGGGTTTTGTTTTATTTTATTTTTCTTCTATTTTTACCATATAGTACTTCTGCAAGAAATCAAAATAGTACATCAATCACATGCAGTAATTACGGATTCGGAATTGTCTTGTATTCAAAAGGATCTGAATCCGTTGTAGATGGATTAATAGTGTGCACTAAAGCTTTTTAATGTTAATAATGTCCTAATCAAATTATTATTATTTTTGACAATAATATTAAAACAATAATAATGTGTTAAAAGGGAAAGAAAAAAAAAATTGTGAATAGTCATTTTGGTCGAATGTGGAACAAACGTCATTCTAAAATAGTCTATGATTGTGCAATACATTAATCAAAATAATCTTGAATGTTGAGTGATCTCTCAAAAAATAAATAAATTATCTTGAATGTTAAAATATTTCGTTAATGTTGTATATCAGTATTGTAATATCCTTATTTACTATCATAACAATTTCTATAAGTACTTGTTTCCGATCATATTAGTCCCTATAAGAAAATAGTTATTGTTAACATTGGATTATTGTGCCTACTCGTTACAAAGTCATAGACAAAAATGATTATTTGTCCTTTTTCTTTAGGGAAATGTTAAAGAGTGTTATTGGGGCATTGGTTAAAATGATAAAAATAGTAACATTGTATTGGGAAATAGTGAAAAATGAAGAATTTAACTTTTTAAAAGTCAAAAATTGTTGAATTTAATGTAAATATTCTACTTTTGGTTTCTTTAACCATTGTCCTGAGGGCACTGGTTATCAAGACCATTTTCTTTAATGTTTAGTTTAATTGTCAATGCTAATGTTACTATGTTTCACATCTTCAAACATATTCAAACTTAATCTCTCATTTGTGTGTATAACTATTATGTGAAGCTTACCATTTCGTCCGGAGATAATAAAAAAAAAGGCTAAATTGCATTTTTGACCCCTTAACTATTTAATTAGTATCGTTTTGGTCCCTTAATTAAAATTTGATTTATATTGGTATCTTAACTTTCTCTTTGTTACACATTTTGGTCATCTACGTTAGTTTTAATTCAAAAATGTTAGGGTTTCTTCATCTTATTCTCCTCTTCTTCATCTTCATATCATCTCCATCAACCTTCAACAACAAAAATTCCAGAATAAAATGAAGATACCATAATGTTTTTGAATTAAAACTAACGGAAAAGACCAAAATGTGTAACAAAGAGAAAGTTAAGATACCAAAATAAATTAAATTTTAATTAAGGGAACAAAGCGATACTAATTAAATAGTTAAGGAACCAAAAACATAATTTAGCCAAAAAAATATATACTCTTAAAAAAAACAAAAATATTCATGTTAAAGAAACTAAATATAACCTAGGATGGATTGACCTTACACCAAATTAATTAAGGTTAGAAGTTCAATCTTTGTATCTTTTTAATGGAAAAAAATTCATTTGTCAAGGAAGAACTCATCGTGTCCGTTAACATATCAATTAATCGTTGCTAAACAAAATGAAAATTTTGTATCTATAACATGAAGAAAAAAAAACTATATATAAGAATATTATCTTGAAATTTATGTATTCTTTTCGGTTAAATAATCTAGTGTTCACGTACATTAAATGTGAAAAAAAAATGAGAAATCTCGATTTCAAACACAAACCTAACATATCAATGTTTTCGTAGCTAGCTATAGTTGTATTTATAGGACTAAAACTGTGTATTTAATTTTTTAAAATTTTAAAATTGTTTTATTCAGTGCAAAATTTCTCTCTAAATTCTTTTTTGGATCCTTTAAAAGTTCACTATGGCATGTATTAACAAAACCCTTGGTATAAGTATTTTTGTCTTCATATTTTATTTAATTTTATAAATTAACTACATCGTATACTCGTGCTTCGTACTGGTGAATTATATGCAAAATGTAATATTGACGAATGTCGCAGGATTTTACGGAGAGCAAGCATAGAAGGACAGGGTTGAGAGGATCTAGAAGAAATAGACAGGGTTGTGACTAATGAGAGAAGAAGAGAGATGCTTTTTTCGGAAGATTTTTTTTTTTGTTACCATGGAGAATCGAACTAGGGATCTAGATATGAGCATATTACATTATCTCACACCAATACCACCAGGTCAACTCAAGTGGGTTACAATTTTTTTCTACTTGCCGAGCCTTATAGAGTCCTTCAGAGATGAGGGATTCCTCACTCTGACTTCCATGAATCCAACATTTACGATTCCGTGGAGAATTATGTCATTGGGATATGTTCAGGGGGTATACTTTTAGTATTGTCCCTATAACTTACCCTTGCCCCTTTCTCTTTCTTCCAATAGATTTTTGTTTCCTCCTTAGTTTGAAGGCTTGTTCTCATCAATTTCCTTGATGATCAGTTTCTCTTCATAGATAATATACGGTTATGCTTTGACCAGCAACTCATTCATACTCTTAGGGCTCTAACAAGATTAACTTTTCCTTGTACATGCAATTTGGCCTCAAGCCTTTCTAAAAAATAAAGCATTTAAGTTTGTTGTTTGCTCCACGAACTTTAACCGCCTCTCTGGTGAATCTTTCAATATATTTGTAGAGGGTTTCATTTTTCCTTGGACTACAGTGTTGTGGGAAGCCAATGTTTTTGTTGGCATATCCTTGACGTGAAGTGTGATGTGAATTCTTCACATAGGGTCCTCCATAAGTTGAGGGAGTCATCTTCCAATCTTTTAAAGCGCATCATTGTTGCCTCCTTTAGTGTAAGAATAAACAATTTGCATTTCACATCTCATATGGCTTGATGATAATCGAGCACAGTGTCCACGTCTTCATCTGAGTCCCTGATTCCATCATAAGATTCCAACTTATGAGGCTTCTTGAGGGGCCATGGAATGCCATAGTCATATATTTTCTTTTTGAATGGTCCTCATTAATGACGAGGGCGATTTTTCCCTAGATATTTGTCATCATGCTTATGTTGTGCCGACACACATGATATTTCTTATGTCTACTCTGAGAAGGGGGCGTTCCATTATTTCCTCCTCCATTTAGATCTCAATGTTTCTCTTCCCCTGACACAACATTTTGACACCAGGTTTATTAGACTAGCCGTCTATTAATTGCGTTGAGCGACCCCAATTTGGCTCATGATTGCAGTAAGAATTTATTCATATTTTCCTCAACTGGAGCAAGGTGCACATTCTGTTGCAGGAGTAGGTTGAAAATGTTTGTGAGTATACTGTTTGGGTTACAGACACCAAACGGTACAACTGAGTGTTGAAAGAGTTGTACCTGGTGGTTTTGGCCTTGCGTGTTCTGGTGAATGAAAGACGATGATACATGTGGAGGACAAATTGTTGAGATTTAAGGAATTTCTTGATTTCCTAGGGCATGAAGTCTCTCCTTGAGGAACAAGTGAATGAACGGTGACCCCATGATCTATACAAATCGACAAAAGGACATGATCTTGCATAATTTGTACCACGAAACGAAGTCACATGGTGGTGCTAATCACACATATGACGACGTTCTTGGAACAACAACCAATTCTTGCCATTGGAAAAGCAACATAAAATGGCTACGTTGATGAATTTGCGCATGTAGATGGTGAGACAATAACACTCGAAGAGGAGATTGACGATGAAGAGATGGAGTGATTGACATGTCATTGTCATAATAGATGAATATTTATTTTAAGTTGGTAATAAGTCATTCAACATTGTGTAGGATTTCCATTTAAATTATTTTTATTTTGGAGTCAACTCTATGTAATATTATATGATAAAACTATCAAGGTTTTTCTTTATCAATCTGCTTAACAAAATATTATGCAAATGATTATGTGTATTTCACATGTTTAATTATGTGATACGTTGTATGTTTATGAGTGTTTTAAATGGAAATAAATTTTACCTTAATTTTATATGATATTAAATTTAACCATTTTTGGAGTAGAGACTAGAGAGTGTCACAGAAGATGCTATATTGTGAGATTACACATCAACACGACAAAACTCATAAAATTATAAAACTTAGACCCAAATTATTTTTTTCATGTTTCTAAAAGATAGGTTTACTAAATTAGAAATAAAATAAATAGCAACAATACAACATTTTGACCAATGTTAGCCTACAATAGCATAATAGATATCTTATACAGAATACAATAACACCAACACAACTACAACATTAAAAATTAAAGGAAATCCTATACTTCACTCTCACAATCAAAGCTCCATTGTTCACTTCTTATCATCATGTTGACTACAATCTACATATAATGCATATAGTAAGATGATACACAAAGAAGATGTGAGTACATATTATATCTTTTTAAAGGTATAAAGTAAAAGCATATGAACACACACACACACAACATCACAACAATCATGATAGTATAATATCATATGATATAATGATTACAAATGTCTTGCTCAACATGCATTAATCCATATCAACATGGTACCAAACTAACTTATGATAAATTTGATTAAGAGGGCATCTTGTCTCACATGTGAAGTGTAAATATGGATTATACGTCTTCATTTAGTACACTCTCACTAATGTGATATCATTAAATGATTAGTTTACTTGTGTATAATATGGTATGACCTAACATAATATAGCCATTCTAGGTCATTTAGAATTTTCTCATCAAACTTTTCAGGGTTAGGATCTTGCCCTAAATGCCTCCTTATTTCGCATCCACTTCATCAATTCAACATGGTTAGTTTCTTGATAAATATTTTGAATGACCATGATACATCAAATAACAAGCGAACACCATCCTTACCTCTATAAGCTAAGTCCCTAACAATCACAATATTCATTTATTACATCGTAATATTTCTTAGCCTTGACCAATAGTTATCAACCATGTATCATGCTTGCATTGTTCATCATAGGTCACTTGGTATCTTTTTCACCTCGTTCATCCCGAGCAGACAATATAACCAAGTATTATTTTATCCTTTCTAGACCTAAATAATACAATATCAAGTATAACTCTATCACATAGTCTAATAAAATATATATTCAAACTTCCTTAAGATAACATTCTAAAATATCAATATCAAGCAACCAGTCTCTTGATGTTTAAATAATAATTCTAAAATTCTTACATGGTATATCAAAGACTTAGGTCATACTTTGTTAACCTATCTTACATGGTAGGGGTTGTCTTGGTGTGGTTTGGATGGGTGGTCGTGGATCTGGTGTCGAAGCACTTGGCGGACAGGAGCTTTATCAGGGAGTGGTTGGAGTCGCTTGGTTAGGAGGTGGGTGTTTTTGAGGTGGTTGTTGTGGGTGATTCCTTTTGGAGGCCGTCTCTGTCATTCGGGCCCATATTCGTTGTCGCTGGCTCTTGTTTGGGTTTGGGTTGTTAAGGTGTTTAGGGTGCTTTGAGGGTGCATGTCCTTTGAGCTGAGCAGTCTCCTTTTTTGTTTTGATCAACGTTTTGCTCCACCGCAAATCATGACGATTGTCTTACTTTTACTTTTTGTGTGATGGATGTTGGTGGGTTGGTTATTTTGCTTCGAGATCGGGAGTTGGTGTCTTTCTGCAAACTTGTTTTGACCGACTTTGGTGTTCCTCTGGTGGACCGAGGGTGAGGGTGCCAAACTGAGTTGGTCCTAAAGTCTGGTGGGCCGATCGCTTTTGATTGGAGATCGGGAGTCAGTTCTTTGGTTCAGTTTTGGTTATGGGCTTTTTTGGTGCTCTTTCAGTGGACCGGAGGTTGTGCGGTGGTGGAAGTTGATTGATCTTTACAAAATGATTTCTTTGGATTTGGCTCTGTTTTGATGATGAGGACTAGTTTTGCTTTTACAAGGGTGTTCTTTTGGGATGAGTAGTGGCGATGGGTGTTATGGATATCGTTTTTCGGTGGTCGGTTGTTTAGGAGTCAGTTTTAGGGGGATGTTTATTTTGGTGGGTTTATCTCTTATGGAGGTTGATCGCAGGGATATCTTTGTTGGTGTTTATTTTCGGGTGTTTCGCCTATATACGGCACCTTTTAGTTGTACTTTCTTTATTACCAGTCTCTGTTCGTCTAGTACAGGGATTTGATTTTTAATAAAATTTTGCTGATTCAAAAAAAAAATCATATGCAAAAGAAAAGGTAACAACACTACATAATATTAATAATACACTTGTATGGATATTAGAGAGATGAGAAGGTCAGAGAAACATCCACAAAAGTGTTGGAGAAAACATAAGAGCAATACAATTATGATGAGAAAACAAAACTATAGATTTATTCTTAACATATAATTATTTTTCAACTTACCTATGATTTAATGCAGTGACACACTGGAAAAATACACCTCAGAACATCATCAGGATTCTTACATTTATCTTGTGGACAATCAGAATCATAAAAACATAAAACATATGCTGTGATACACAATAAAAAAAAAATATGTTATTGAATAGGGATTAAAGTTTGCCTCAAAGGAAAAAAAAAGGATGATAAATGACTTACTTTCGGTGTTGGCTACAACAAAAAATAGAAAAATAAATATGATCATAACATAAACAAGGTTAAGAACTTTAGTCATATTTTTTCTCTTTTGGATGTAACTATGTGAAATGTTTTTAATCAATTTATAGTCTAAAAAATCCTATACATTGTTTACTTCAATCACGTAAATTTTAATAAGATTGTACAAAACCTTATATATATATATATATATAAAATTATTATTAAATGTCTCTAAAATACATTGACGTGTATTGTTTGTTATTTTGGTTGAGCCAAGTGATCATATGACTTTATTGTAGATCTTACATGACAATTAAATGTCTCTGAAGTACTTTGAAAAATTTTATTCTTTTTTTTGGACCTTTCATTGTTTTTTATTTCTTATATATCCTTTGAGTGACAATATTACCTTTAAACATCTCTAAACTACATCAATCATTTTATCTCATCCAATCGATCAGTTGATTATAGTAAAATTATCATATTAAAAAAAAGCTTGAAGGTAAAAATAATTCATTACCTTTTTAATCATCTTTCATATTTTTATGTATGATTTATCCTTTCATGATAGATGGAGGAAAATCACAAAATATAAATAATAATTTTTTTGGGTCTTAGTACATGGACACCCTTTATTTGTATACACCTGTTTGACATCAACCCATTTGATGTATAGCCTTATAATTTACAAATATTTTGTTCGTATCAACTAAAGTGTGGTTGAAATTGAAATAAATGTTAGGTCATGAAGAGAGCCTAGTGAATTATCGTATTTGTCTAAGAGAAACCACACATGTGAGTTAGACACCACGTCTTTACCTAAAACGTTAAGGCATTAAGTATATGTGTTCTCTTATTTATATGTTGTTCAACTTCCAATATTTCATATAATGTGACATTTTTAACACACACTTGATATACCAACAATCTCTCTCAAATGTGAGTCCATCCGATCATCTAGACATGCTCCCCTTCAAACGAAAGCTTTTTCATTCATACACTTGCACCGCTGTTAACACCCATCACACAAACAGGACGCGCCACCTAGCCACCATTACCAAGAAGACTTTTAACAAAAGTATATGGTCCCTTTAGCAACCATAAGCTTTTATATAATTTTCTTCGTATCAACTTTTTTACTGTCATTTTATATATCTCTTTTATCTCATCACACGTCCATCACATTTTTTTATCACACTCATGTATATTATCATTTACATATGGATATTTTTTTTTAAAGGTATTTAGATATGGATGTTGTACGTTAAATTTGAACCTAAATAATAAGAGTGAAACATTTATTTTCCTTTGTATTATGCTTAATCCAAATCAATCTTTATTTACTTACGTCATTTATTCTATTTATACTCTTTATTTTCCCTCACAATATTTATTCCCCACTAGACTCTTGACCCGTGCTACCGCACGGGTGCTATCGAGTAGAAGTTAAACGAATAATTCGCAACAATTTAAACATATATAGTTAGCAACATCAACCTATAATTTATATTAGTTTCATGATTTTCTTTGCTTTAACCCACTTGGGTTGGCCTAGTGGTATTGGCTTGAGACTTGGGAGTGTGCACCTCCTCAAGGTCTCAGGTTCGATTCTCTCTGGTGTCAATTTGGGTGAGTTAATTTAGCTTCTTAAAAAAATGATTTTCTTTGCTTTACAACATCTTTTTTTTTAAAACAAACTCAATCTATAATACCTCTAAAAATTTTAATTTAACAATTTCAACCTATAATAACTTCTATTAGTTTCACGATTTTGAGTGCTCACCAACATCTGTTTGTCTAATAACAAACTAAACCTATAATTCCTCTGGAAATTTTAATTTAACAATATCAACCTATAATTTCTATTAGTTTGACGATTTTGAATGTTGGAACTACATCTGTTTTTCTAATAACAAACTAAACCTATAATTTCTCAGTTGCAAAACTAACTTGCTCAAGAAATGGAGCGCCCCTTAAGAAATAGTAACCTATCACTTAGAATACGTTATTGTTTAACTATATCAATTAACATATTATGTGTTGTAGAGCATACCTCGTCTGGGTGGTACTGGATATGATAGGTGTGTCATTTTAGTTTCAACAGCATCATATATGCCGGGTCTTCAATGTGATATTCCCACAATGCAACATCTGCAGAAGAATGATTTAAATAAAATTGTGAATAATTGCTGTCAACAAATTATAACACAAACACATATAAAAAATGCACTTGCCTCTGCATGAGTAAAGAGCGAAATCAGTAAGATATTTGGCAGACTTAAGATCTAACATTCTTGATTGACAGTTTGGCTACTGTATTTTTTTGTTGATATGAAAATCTGCCACTAAGGTAGAAGAAAAAGACATCAATATATAGAACCTCTTACATAGCAATGACCATTCACTTCTTGAAACAATAAATCCTCTTCATTGCAGAGATAAATTGCATTAATGTTAATTGCATAGATGAAGGTTGTACCGTTAATATACATGAAAGGTTATAAGATCTACGGCTGAGATGTAGGGAGTGGTTGACTGAGTTGATTAACATTAATTACGTATTAGGGAGGGAAAATGAGGATGGATTAAGGTTAACATGCCAGCTTAGCAAATGTAGCTTTTATAATAAAGGATGTTAAGCATTTTTTATCACCCTGACCAAGTCAAATTTTCTAATTGAAGCTAGTGCTTGTTTGTGAGGTTTAGTAGAAAGCAAAGTTATTAGTCTACACGTGTGGAAAAGAAGTCCATAAGTAAAAATGGTGTTCTTAATCATGGCTAGTGCTAGAATTCGGGAAGCAATTGCATGAACATGGTTCATTTTGTGTTAAATTTATGCCTCTTATTATTGTCAAAATGAAGAATCAAAATATAAATAAAAGCAGTGTGGACACAAATTGCTATCTAGAAAGAGAGAAAAAATGGCTCAACTTGAACGCCCTCAGAGATATGTTGATGGTACAAAAAATCCTGCAACCATCCAAACCATGGAGCAACTTATTCGAGGTAATCCTTCCTCACCATTAACATTAACTAATATAAGAGTTTATGTACCCAGGCGCAAGCTTGGACCGAACGGTCGTCATTGCAGATCTTGGTAGTAATAGCAAATGTTCGAAAAACATTTTACCAAGAAAAAAGGCAAGATCAATGTTATATCTAACCATGCAGCATAATGATTCCTATGTAAATAATTAAGGAAGAATTTTCTACATTTTACAATATCATTTTCTAACATCGCTGGTGCTATTTCGTACAATTACTTCCATTAACCAAACAAAACATTAACATATAAATTCATGAGAAACCAAAGAGGCGTAACCAAACCAGAACCCGCGGTCTGTTGAATGAGTGAAGTTGCATAATATAGGTAGGAGCACATAAAAATATGAAGGAAAAAAAAACTAACATGCATCATTTTGAATAATTTGTATCGAACACTTGAGATGTATGATACTTGAACCGCATTTGTTCATGCTCGAATGCTTAGTTCTGGACGAGAGGGGGTGCATAGGATCCTTATTATTCTACCACATTAGTCCACACTTCACAGATGTCCAGAATTTTAAGAACGTGATGTGATGACAAAGAAAGAGAAATAAACATAGAAAAATATTATAAAAGGATAACAAAGGAGAAGATTGGAAATATTTTGGGTTATGGTTTGATCAAATGCATAGAAAAATAGTATTCTGATATCAAGTTCCTGATTTGATATATAGCAGGAGAAGCCGCCTCAAAGCCAAAGCTGTCACCAAGCAAATCCTCCTCTTCCTCAAACTGTTCTCCCCCATCCTCTCCTTTCTTCCAGAGGTTGAAGCATCATGACTCAGAAGAAGACCATGGCCAGAATCAGAAGAAATCAGTTATCACCAAAGTAAAGGAGAAGGCCAAGAAGTTGCGCCACACTCTCAGCAAGAAAAAACACGAGGACTGGACCGCTACTAGTCCCTCTGCGGGAGCAGGGTCAGAAGTTGATGGAGCAGAAGAAGATGCTGAATATCATGGAGCTCCGAGTAATAAAATAAATATATAATTGTCTTCTCTTGATTCTTTTTTATTTATATACATATAATTGTTGTCTCAAATTAATATTTCAGTGTATGAATCCGAGATGGCACCTGAAGGATACAAAGAAAATGTCAGGCAACATTTAAGAATGAGTCCAAGAAGCCCACAGACACACGTTCTGTCAAACAATGAGAAACTTGGATTAGAACAAGCTAGAGAAAAGACGCTGAGTCGTTCACTTTCGAGGAAAGCAACACAGCCAGCTGCAACTGCTGCTACTTCTACTACACTCTCTGGTCCAAGCAAGATAATAACTAAAACCATAGCCGAGGAGAATATGTCACCGGCATATGCTGAAGGATCAGAAACAGCTCAGTACATAACCTCGAAAGTTCATGGCCTCTCAGTTTCAAAACCTGGAGAGGATCACAGTTCATCACAAACAGCTGCCACAACTCATAAACCGTCGTCGCTGTCCCTTCGTACTTCACGTACCCCTCCCGCTAAGATGCCTTCTCAAACAGGTCCAAGCACACCTCGAGGTTCATCAATTCGAATGGGCACTCCACCACCTTCACCACCCTCGTCAGCTCCACCCGGTGCGAGCAATACTAGCCCCACCTCACAGATATGGGATAAGGGTGTTTCCGTGAAGGAATACTTGATGAACAAATTTGAGCCAGGTGAAGATGAGAAAGCCCTCTCAAAAGTGATATCTGAAGCAATGAGTCCTAGGAGAACTCCTGGTGATGTAGGCGTGATTGAGAAGGTGAGAGAAGCTGTAACATCTTTGCTCCGAACTGAGGAACCAGCAAAACCTGCAGACACAGACACAACCACTACTACTCATACACCGTCCCAAGTCTCAGCATCTACCAGCATTTCTCGTGCACCATCTCAAATCCCCGTATCTTTCAACGCTCAAGAAGGTAACTTACTATTAGTCCATTTTGTATCATCTTATTTTTTTCCGTACATATCAGTTTTGTCTCTACATAAGCCAATGTTTCATTTGATCGTTCTAAATATGCAGCTGTTGAGGAAGAAAACCATGGCAGGGTTCTTCAGGCAAATTGAAAGTTGCTATGATGTGTTTGCTGCATTTTTGTGAATGTATTCGGTTTCTGTTCAACCTTGTTGTATATGTATCCCATAATTCGGCTGAAAAGATAGTTTCCCTTAAATTTGTAAAATTAAATTGTATCTAATAAGTTGTGTTCTTCGTGTAATGAATTGAAGGATGATGCATTGTATATTTGTATAATATTGTATATACTAGTATTTTTTTGCTACAAAATATTATATAGTTGCTAATCACAAATACTAAAATCATAAGTTAGAACCCTTATGTGATTTGAGTAACTTGGTTAGAGATTATAATATTATCTTCTTAATGCAAAAATTACCATGAACATCAAATCCCACACATGTGATATACACAATGCGACAAATTATGATACATTCACATCAAAAGGTGCTAGTTCTGCTGTCACTTCAAGATTTTGGATTCAATTTCTTCTAAGCTCAAGCCTTTTGTCTCTGGGACAGAAGTTACAATGAACACAAGTGACACTAAAGCAATGGCCGCAAAAAGGAGAAAAAGGTTCTCTGCTCCTAGATACTCCTGCAGTGGAATTCAACACAGGTTATAAACTCCAACAGCAATCAGACAGAGTTAAAAGTGATAAAGTTATCTTCAATAAGAAAATAAAACTAGAAGTAAGGAATCTAAAACCTTCAATGGTGAGAATGCAAAGGTAACAACAGCATTGGCAGCGAAGTTGGTAAGAACAGCCATACTAATCCCCCGTCCTCTAGTGCGAAGTGGGAAGATTTCGGATACCATCAGCCAACTTATCGGCCCAAATGATATCTGCAATTCAAATGAAATTTGACATAAATCTACGGTAATACTTTAAGCCGTGGTTATCAATATCTTGCGATACATACGAGTCGTATCTTGATTTGATATAAAGCTGAATCGACACGAATCCCTAGTGTGTATCTATTATGGACATGGATCTCATCTTGACCTCCAATTCAATATGATGATTTCCTCCGATTCACCACAATGAATCCTGATTTGTTCTTATGAATCACTTCCTAAAAAACTTAGCATAACGAGCCACTTTTTTTGTCAACTTTATACAACCAACCACTTTTCTTTTTCATTTGATTTAAGACTTGAATCATGACTATTTTGAGTTTCTTATATGATACTTCAACTTATAATTTTGTTGTGTCACTCATTTTTACTCAAAAATGTCATAATTTTATTGGTAATGTATCTTACGGTTCATAATAAGAGTCGACTCACGATTCGGAAAATAGGTCTTCCAATTCACAATTTAATCTTGATTTGATAATCATGCTTTAAGCTGCATCAACACTAAGGAAAATGGTGAAATACTGTTGCTAAATCAGAAGACTTTTTCATTTATTGCCAGGCTCTCCCATTCTTTGGAGTAAAGAGGTCTCTTAATCGGACTTCATGTCAACTTATATTGTACTGGCTAAATTCTATGGCAAAAAGTAACCAAATACTGCTGAAGAGAACTTTCATTTCTAATAGAATCTGAAAAGAAAAGGCAGCACGGCCAATGACCAGAAAACCTTTACCTGGTAGCAACCAACGTAAAGAAGTAAGGCCAAAACAGCAACAATTGGTAGCCCTCCGAGAAATTTATAATAAGCAGAAAGGAGAACTAAAGACAAGGCCTACAGTAATAAAAGAAAAGTGAATAACCATTGCATTTGAAAAGTTGAAGTAGTGTAATAATCTGTAAGTTCAAACGCGATAGAAATCCTACAATGCCACTGACACCTCCGATCAGCAGAGGTCTTCTCCCCAAATCATCCACTTTTAGGACAGCAACCGATGTCATTACTAACTACAGGTTGATCAATCACAAAAACAATATCGTTAGTATCACAAAGTAGTCGCTCTTCCTAGAAGTGAAAAATCTAAATAGGTATACCTTGAATAAGCCAATAACAACTGAAACTTTAGCCGCGTCAGCTGCAGCAGAAAATCCAGCACTCTAGATATATAACATATATACAATCTACAGTGAGCAAGATGGAAATGAGAAAAATTCATTGAAAATAAAGTAAAAATGTATTTAACAATTAAGTACCTGAAGAATGGGACCTGCATAATACAGAACACTAGGTTGACCTGTTATCTATTGGAATTATGAGTCGAATCAGACAAACAGCAGAAACATTTCTCCATATTTCCTTCAATATAACATTAGTAAAGTGGAAGTATACAAACACAATTATGATGATTATGTAATAACTCATTGCACTGAAATGGAACAACCTGTTGAAATAATACTAGCCCCCCACCAATTATGAATGCTTTCAGATTGGGACCCTGAAACACCTCTAAGAAACTCGCCTCGGATTCTTGATCTTCATAGGCCGACTTCAACGAGACAAGGCTCTCTTCAATCTGCTTCTCAGATTCTTTGTCACCGGGTGGCCGGCCCCTTAATTTGCTCAGGGAAAGAATTGCCTTTTCCTTCAAATCTTGAAAAGAACCCTTTCCTTGTACGGCATTGAGAAGCAACCACCGAGGAGATTCGGGGAGAGTCCACATTCCGAGTCCCATTAACACAGCAAGTGGAGCACTAAATCCATACATGAACCTCCATCCACCAACTGTACTAATCTGAAAGCTTCCCACAAAATAACCCAACTGCATGATAGTTCAGTCCTCAACTCAGTATACTCTTTAGTTGACAAAAGATACATAAAAGGCAATAATGTAATATACCAGAATCCCCAAGACAATGAAGAGTTCTTTTAATGATACTAGAGTCCCACGGATTTGTGACGGACAAGTTTCTGCGATGTATAAAGGAGCTCCATGCATGGCCTGGAATTCATTTTGCTCGTAAGATGGTACAGAAATACTCTATAATTGTATATTTCCAAAAAAAAAAACGTTATGGTTTAAAATAGCCTACCAGACCTATACCAAGTCCATAAAGCAGCCTTCCTGCTAAGAGAACACCAAGTTCTGGTGCTGTGGCAGTGATTGCACTACCAAGTAGATACAACAGGGCTGCACCGATGAGTTGTCGCTTCCTCCCTAGTGTTTTATCCAAATTAATACATTAAAATAAAAGCTTAATTTTATACACTGTCGGCCAATCATAATAAATTGTATGTGCGACTTTAGAAGTAATTATGATTGAAGGAAACTATTTTTAATGATCTGAAGATTATGATTTATTAACAATGTAAAAATCTTTACACTGACGGTGTATACAAATTAAATCCTTAAAGTAATAATAATTTTAAGAAGTTCAGGTTTCTGCCTTTCTAGATAATATAAGTAAGAAAATCATTTACCAATGAAATCAGCAATTGCAAATGCTAGAAGTGAGCCAAGAAGAGCCCCATAGAGGGAACCACTGACCTATGTTTGACATTAGCAGTTAGATTATATTTATGCATAGACGAGTATAACTTTTCCATAAACTGCAAGCAAGATGTTTTCCAACTAGGACACATAAATCATACCACAAGACCAAGTTGAATGGAAGAAAGATTGGACCAAGCGATTCCGCTAAGCTCAGGTGACTGTGAATTCAAATCAACGAAACGAAAAACAATTTATTTATGTTACTGCTCTAACAACAGGAGAGAAATGCAATTGACAGAATTGACAAGTTTTTACCTGCAGTGAAATTGTAGCACCGGATGTGGCACCAATATCATAACCAAATAGCAAGCCACCCAATGCCGGGAAAACAAACCTAAATTTTGAAACAGCATAATAAATTAACTGGTACACATAGACCAGGAGCTCATACGTTTCAAAAATTTCAAAGCTCGATCATTAGGAATCATGCTGTTCTTTTTTTGAAAAAGATGCATGCTGTTTTGATTATGAAAGAAGATAAATTTAGCACAATCAATAAGTCATAATTCCCTGTATACCCTCACTCTATAAGCAAAGTATTAGTTCCAAAATTAGAATCTGTTTGCTTTTGGTCAATGCTTAAATATTTTTAAGATCCCACTCCAACAAACAAAGTAAATGGGCATGGTACTCCTTATAGTAATTTGGACAGTTTGAGCTAGATTTCGAGATAATTTAGATCCTGATAAACCAATTACAGTAACCTCTCATTGTTTGGATAAACAACTTAATTGAGCACTTATAGCATAAACGCTTATCATATAGGCACTTATGTATAAGTTATTTTTACAACAAAATATAAAACAAAGTTAAACTATTTTCATATAAGTTTTTTTTCACAAGCTATCTTTCAGAGCTAATGGAAATAAACTAAAAACAGCTTGCAAACATGTTATAAGTTGTTTCCATAATCTCTCATTGCTCTCCCAAACAGTGTCACAACTCACTAGTCTTTATGCCAGGAGATAAGCTCAAATAAGTCAATCCAAACACACTCTTTATTCAATGGAATCAATCCCCAGCTTAATAATTGAAATTTAGCCAAGAATCTTACTCTTGCATACTTTCAATTTTGCATGTGTTATGGAACAAATCATAATCTTAATTGAAATTCAGTCTAGTATCATAATCATGCCTAAGTTTTTCATTATCTTTCACATTAGTAGTCACTTTAAGTGTCTATGAAGCAAAAGCAAGTGGTAAAACATCACATACAATACAAAACAGTTTTTCAATGCCTCCCATTTATTACAGTTTTTCACATTATTATCCTACACACAAAACACTTATCTAATGCAATGCCACAGGAGAGAAATAAAAAAAAAAAAAAAAAAAAAAAAAAAAGTGACAGAAACATACGGAAGAATTACAGAAGACCAAGAAAATTTCTCTTCGTCGGAAGCAACAGACTCAGAATTGTTCCCAGCAGAATACTCCTGCGCTTGAACCTGTCAAGAAGATGAATAAACAAAATTAGACTAAAAACGAAGAAATTTTGATGAGTTTACCAGTTTCTGAGGACTTACTCGGAATCTACGGTTATGAGAAGAGTGAGAGGTAAGAAGTGGATAAGTGACACGTGTTGGCGACAAATGATTGTTTATGGAAGAAGAAATGAGACGTGGATTGATATGAGAAGAAAACGAAGCTTTTGACTTCTTTAAACTTTGATGGTGAAGTGAGTTGAAAAGAGAAAGTTTGAAACTGAAGAGTGTTGTTGATGATGCCATTTTAGGCAGCAAGAATAAGATATTTGAAAATGTTTGTGTATATGTAATGTTTTGATCAGTTTGTAGAATCAGGAGTGAGGAATCATGGATGTTTGTTATCTGTTGGTGAATCTTGAGAAGTAAATACGCCAGTGTGTGTGATGCAGGAAGCACAAGCAAGATATTTGTCAAATTATTAACTTTTGAACCGTCACTTGAAGTCAATTTTTATTTGGGGCAATAGTGATTTTAGTCACTCAATGCTTAAGAAATAGTTACAATAATGGTTGTGAATTTTGTTATTTAAAATAGTCTCTAACGTGAAAATAGTTCATCAATATTGACATTAACTCTTTTCGTATAACGAGTAAAATGAAATTAACAAAGTATTTATAGTGATTCATATGAAAATAAGTAAATATATTGATAGATTAATATAATGATATCTTAAAAAAAAACATTTTGACGTATATGACTATTTTGACTAACATTATGCATAATCAAATATTATTTTAAAATTTTGATATATTGAAAAATTATTGTGACTACTCATTACACATTCAAGGACCAACATGATTATTACTCCAAAACGATTATGACAATGTTGTGCAAATACCACTAAATATTCACGTACCAAAAAGATCTTACATTTAAACTCGGATAAATACATAGTTTTATACCAAACAATTATGGCATTGTCTCCTTAAGAAAAAATATTATGGCAATGTCGGTTCAATTAGGTATAATGATGTCCAAGTTTATTAATCCAACAATTTTTCTTAGTAACATTTACACACATATATTTTTTTTATGAAAACATGGTACATTTTAAAAAAAAAATGATACATATCTTGTTTAATATTTTTCAAGACATTATATATACTTTTATTGAGACTTTAACACTCAAGGCTAACAAGGATGGGGAGTGGTCATCGGCACATAAGACATGACAATGAACGACGCCTACAAGCTTTTAGACGAACTGAGTTCACATCATAATGAGAAGGATCAAGAGATCGTGCATGTATGAGACTACATGATTGAAGGGAAGCTTATAAGAATTTTTTGGTACAACCTATATCAACAAGATGCATCTAGCTTCTTTTTGGTAGTCCATTTCTTAAGAACTTCACAGTTAAACTGTTTGACTTTGAACAATTTTGGGATTGGTAACCTTCTTGGAAGTTTCTCGAAAAGCATGCGAGTTAGGACAAAACACTGAAAAGACTCGTGTTAATTTGTGAGGTCAGTCGACAATACTTAAAGTCTTATGGGATGTTATAGAGGCACATACATCAACATAATAAGTAGGTCAAATATCTCCAGCGATCCTTTAAGTTAGATGTTTATAACAAGTTAGTCGTGTAAGTTTTTTTTGTTATCAATTGGTTCTTTAAGTTTTTGTTGTCACAAATTGGTCTTTTAAGATATAAAATTTTACACTACGACTCATTTTCTTAGCCAACTTCGTCATAAAGTGTTTATGGACCATTTAACATTAAGGTGGTAGGTCCAAAAGTGCTTATGACATCAAACATGGTTACTTACACACATTTTCTTCTTGTTTTGAATTCAAGCCTAATTTTACAATAAATATCTGATCAACGATATTATAAATTAAGTAATTGATCAATTTGGTTTGAAGTCAAGACTGAATAACACACTTTTGAACCCTAATCTTGAGAGTGGTGAAATTGGACATACCAACTTAACATCAAATGTTCACATAAACACCTTTTAATTGAGTTTGAAGAAAATATGATAATGGTGACGATATTTTATTACTTAAATGACCAATTTATAACAAAAAAAACCTAAACTATCTTGTTGTAATCATGTAATATAAAGGACCGCATATGATATTTGGTAATAAGTAACATAACTTATTATTGACAGAAAATCCACATAACATAACATAACTAAAGTAAAAGAAAATGTTTTATGAAGTCGGTTTTATAAGAGTAGGAAAAGCCGAATAGAAATTGGAACCGAGAGTTTACAACATTCATTGATTCGCATACATTATGCATCATCTACTATCTTGCTAAATGGTTGTTTTATGATGTCATTTTTATAGAAAGTTTTATCGTTACATTTTATTATCGGGTATTGAAGGAAGCCTTCTCAACCTCATGTTATTGAAGGTGAAGGTGAGAAAAACACAAGAAGGGAGGTTGAATTGTGTTAGATTTTTCTTCTTTTTAAAACTAAGTCCAATGTTCAGAGTCTGATAGAGTTCAGAGTCTTATGCAGCGGATAAAGTAAAGAGAGAGAAGAGAAAGACACAAAACAATTGTATAGGTTCCTTCCACAATCCGGAAGTAGTCTTGTCCCCCTTGCACTTCAAAAGAGAGTTCGTTAAAATCAATATCTGATTACAATTGCTCAAGCACAAAAGCAAGAGACTTCAAACTACTCAAGCACAAAAGCAAGAAGTTTCCTATGCTCAAGCACAAATGCAAGAGTCTTCCTATGCTCAAGCACAAAAGCAAGAGACTTCTAAACAAGCATAATTTCACATAAAAATGTTTGAGGTTGAACACTTGATATACAATCAGTGGTGTTCACAAATACATATCAAATACAGACTCTTAAGACTCTAGAATTTCTAAGATACGAAAGTTGTTAAGAAATTCTAAGTGAACTTTGATGTGAAAACAATTTCAGCAGAGTTTTGGCACTTGTAAAATTGTTGTGAGTCTCTTACAATCTTCAAGTCTTCACTCCTTTATATAGAGGTGTGAAAGAGACGTTGTTGATTGCCAGCACATCAAAAGAGTCATTGTTGAAGCTTGATAATCACCAATGATCTGTTGCTTGATTTGGATATTATTTTAGGAGGGAACAATTTCAAATTCATTCCTTGAATAGAGAACAACCAGCGTAGTCACAACTGTTATCTTGTACTACTGCAGACATGAGGAGTGGAGTAGTGGTTATACAATTGTACTATGTCCTTTTCCTGCGCTCATCAGTGGATAAGCATCCAATGCCTTCTAATTCCTCTGAAATAGCAGTTGCTCTAGGCTTTCATTCCTTCTGCAATCATATGCATTCAGAATAACAACATTTAACTAACTTCAGCTTCCAGTCTTCAGACTCTGATGAACTTCAGCTTCTGATGGTTCTTCAGACTCTTTGATGACGTCAGCTTCTAGTAGACAGCTTCTGATAGTCTTCAGACGCTCTTTGTCTTCAGATTTTGTCTTGAATCTTGCAACACAAGCTTCCTCTTTGTAAATTTTCATTGCTCTCATTTGTTCTTTCAGAACCTACTCTTGACTTATAATTTTTGACTATGGTCCTGCACACTTGAACAAATATTAGCATATCCAATTGACATTTTTAATTCCTTGTTATCATCAAAACTTAAAGGTAGTAATGTTAAACACATTTTGTTCCAACAGAGGGTATTTGGTTCGACATAGGAGGGATGGGATAAATTTTAATGGAGGAGTGGAGAAGAAGTGGGAGGGGATGATTTTAAAATCTTTTGATTTAGGTTTGGCGATGAGAGATAAGGAGTTTTAATGGATGAAAAAAATAAAATTACAATTTTCACCATTGTAATATTTAAGATCACATGATATATTTTTACGTCAAATAAAAAAGATCACATGTGTAAAATTTGTGAGTGTGCAATTTTTTGTAAGTAATAAACGTATCGAATTCATAGAGAATGTGTTTAGAAGTACCAATTAATTATAATTAAATAATGTTTTTTTAAGTGGTGTAATTTAATAAAGAAGTTAAATAATTTGACGAAGAGAAAATGTTGTAAAGACAAAATAGTGAAATTGTAACAACAAAGTGATATCGGTATAAATTGCATAAAATCAAATAAGATTTATAAGGAGCATGAAAAGAAGCCACCACATTAAAAAAAAAATCATTGTAATAATATCAAGAATTTATGATAGGAGTTAATGAATCATGTCCACAAGAAACACAAATTTTCTCTCATCCAAACCCTTCACTTTTGAAAGGAAGCTATTAGCTTAGAATGCATTTTCTTCCTTCCATCTCCTCTAGATAATTGAATCAAACATATCAAATTAATAATAAATTTCTCCCTCCCCTCCATTTTCCTCCAATCAAATACATCATTGATCTATAAAATTCAATTTTCCCCCTTTTGTAAGTGCACCTAAGATGGTTAAAGGTTGCACAAATATTTAAAATGTTGGGATAGAAGATTGAATATACAATATCTCTCTTCGCTACACTTGATGTGTGTGTGTGTGATATTTATCAATAGACTATTTGAAATAAACAAAACAAAAATTCCAACATACTAAAAAATGAAATACAATTGTCGTAACAAAATAATAAGATTCAATAATATATATCTATATCAAAAGAAAGTAAAGTGTAAGTGTATGTGTGTACTTGAATTATGTAGATATTTAAATAATGATTAGTAAAACAAAAAATAAACCATGAACCCTTGCAACAAAAGTAGCAGTGCATGTAATTGTCTGAAATTAACCAAAAATAACATAATTAATGTCGACAACTCATATCACTTGTTTCATGAATACAAATTTAACGTTGACACAACAACTAATAGTTGTTGCGTATATTTGGATATAAGATACATGATTGTTACTAAAGCGTAACACACTCCACATTCTCCTCCTTAATTATTCTCCATAAAAGGAAAAACTTCAACAATATTAAGAAACTGAATTAAAAAAGGCAAAGAATATTGAATACGAAAATAAGGGATTTTGAGACAAGTAAATGTCCTACAAAAGTTATGAACCAACAAAAACTCAAACCTTTTTTTGCGCTTCTTTTGAAAAGTTAACTTATTTACCACCTGCTTTGTTTTGTCTTTATTTCCACCATTCCTTTTAAATCCTTTCTAGTTGCAACCCCATTTTCATGCGCCTATATTAGAAGAGATGGAAAAGCACTATCTTATAATTTGTACCTTATCTAGGAAAGGTTGAATCAATAGATAGGGCTTCGTACAAAGTGCATATCATTTTAAGAAATAGAGGACAAATCCAACTTGATAAAAAAGGGAACAAAACAATGTTCTACAAGGTTACAAAAACATGCCCCAACATTTCTTGAGATTAATGACCGACCCACTAACCCATTTACTCTTTCTACGGAGGCTTCAAGTTCAAAGGCAATTCCATTGTTATCCCTACTTGTGTTATCTCCACAAGCACTGTATGCAGAAATTACTGCACAAACACAAATGTTACAAAATAATGATAATATTGATAGTGGCGTTAGCAAAGAGGTTAAAATTCCACTCTCCATGAAAAACACCACATGAAAACATCCCGTTATGGCCCCATATCAAGAACCTTCATCTCTGTGTAATCTCTTACAAAAGGGGTGTGTTATTGCGAATAATAATTATTGAGATGGAACAACTCGGACAATGGTTTAATTTTTTCTCTTAATATATGTATGATATTTTGATGTTGTTAGCTTGTTAGATGTTAAACTGTTTTTTAGTAGGGTGTTTCCTTCACGAGAGATGAAGCTAATTATGCTCTTCCTCGCTATATGTTATATATAATCAAAATTCTATATTTATATTTTCACCAACTCCGCATATTAATAAAAATGACAATAACTCACAAACATTGACAAATACGAGCGGAGTGCGATGACTGGTTAAAGAAATACAATATGAGTACGTTGTAAAAGATTACTCCTAGCAATACATTATTTTTAGGCAAAACAAATGTGATTGATTATTTTTTTAAAAGATTGACATACTTCATAATAATTCATCAATTTTTAAGACAATTGAATTAACCATTTTAAAAAAATCAAACAAAAGCAATAAGATTGAATATTTGGTGGTGAGAAAACTATGTATAATATCATTGTGATAATTTTATCAATGTGATAATCATTCCTTTGATTACAAATTATTGTGAATATCATTTGGTCATCAAACTTTTATTTTTGAAAGAAAATATGTTATAACATTTCGTTAATAATAAGTTGTTTAATACAACGAGGTACAATATAATAAGTAATGAGACTAGCTAATAATGTGGCAACTCCTGCTAAAGTGTGAGCTACCTCATTTGCTTGTTGCCTATTAAACTTAACCTTCGAGTTTGTGAGTGTGAAATAAACAAACGTCGACACGCAGAGATTATGTGACCGGTCTCTATAACGTCAACCCGATTATGATGGAAAGCATCTATTATAACTTTGGAATCAGATGTGAGGTCCACGTTATCGAAGGACATGTCACTTAGCCATTCCATATCATAGTATAACGCCAAGGTTTCCCCCTTTAAACTGAACACATGAGAGAGATAGGAATAGTTTTTGTCAATACAAAAGTACTTTCATCATCACGGAGGCAAATACCTATCTATGTTCTATTAAATTGATCCAAAAAGGATGCGTCAACATTGCATTTACGAAGTATTGTAATTGTTAAGGTTTTCCCTTTTCTACACAATACAATATTTTTCATACAAAACTATAATAGTTTTCAACACAACAATATAAAATGGATAATAGATGAAAATGTGATACATACGTTACAAAAATGTAAATAGTACACGTAACATAATACCAAAATTGCTAGTCCGGATGTCGTGATTGGGGTTCAACCTCCGACTCTCCTCTTATGTGCGAGTTTTCAATGACTATTGCCATTATGCTTATCTATAAAAAAAAAACGG
>Ga0228710_1001272_pt1 | contig 37209 bp, 21 predicted proteins | sample MedpolnodulmetaG_FD_177995 | JGI IMG/M metagenome (GOLD analysis project Ga0228710, IMG submission 177995) | Root nodule microbial communities from Medicago polymorpha collected in Santa Monica, California, United States - pink nodules | ecosystem: Host-associated > Plants > Roots > Nodule...
AAATCCAAACCAGCCCCTCAAATATATTTATTCTAAATATCCAACATATTCTACTAAAAAAATATAATATAAAGCCACTTAATAAAATATTAAAACACCACAACATGTCATAAATCAACATAAATCATATAAGTCATATAAAAGAATCTAAACTCAACCGAAAATAATTAAATAAGAAAATAGGGCTTTACACAACCTAATCATGATCTTCTCATGGCTCTTCGTAAGGTTTCCTCATTACATGTAAATCATTTCCTAATTGCATGACCTACAACGGACGCAGTTCAAGTATTTAACAGTTTTTGCATATAAAATAACAAAGAAAATTAATGGAAACACTACATTTTTTGTTTTGTTTTAAAGAAGTTAAACTAACCCATTCAAACTCGCATCCAAACTAATCGAACCTGAGACCATGGGTTAGAAACACTACATTAATATTAATCATTTTTGTTTAATATCTTTAAATACTTCACAATATTGCCGATGTAATAATTCAAATTCAATTCATTTAATCAGTAAACTTAATTTTCAACTTAAGTTAATTCATCTACTTTATGAATGAAGAGTTCACTGTCAAACCGAGTTTAAAACTATGAATCAAGAGTTAAATGAAAAAAATTACTGTTTTTCTTCCAATCAATTGTGAAACAAAATCTTTTGTTGATTTTAGGTGAAAAGGGTTTCATTTGACCATGCTAGCAAATGAGAAACTGTAGAGTTATGGACCCCTTCACCCCCATGTGTCGGTATACAGTATACTCCCTCGAAATTCCTCTTTTGCTCAAAAGTTTCACCCTTTTCAAGGACGCTACTCTTGTCTTTCTTATTTTTCAAATATATTTTTCTACTCTATTTTAACCAATGAAATTATCCTTTTTTTTTGAAGAAAAAAAAATGCAAAAGCACAAGACGTCAAGAAGAACAGCTGCTCTGAATAATTAATAGGGTTTCCTATTATCGGGCACCTCATAACTCAACCACTCCTCTGACTCAATTGTTACTCTTCTTTTAACTTTTGATTCCCATTTCCCCTTAATAATTTAAATCATCATTATGTCTACCTTCATTTGTGGGGTTTTATCCTATACACCAGCAACTATTATGGGTGTTGTGCTTTGGTGGAAGAGGTAATTCACATATACAACTGAACAAATTTGGTTTAATTATTGGTGAAAGCATTCAAAAGCGATATTGTTAGTTAAATTGTAATTTAGCCGGTCTAGTATGTAAACAACAACAAAAGTCGGTATTGGTTAAGGATACCAGAAAAGAAAATTAAAAATTAAATAATTTTTCTGATTTTTTATGGATTGATTACACAGTTTTCAATGCAATAAACACTATATTTAGACCACTTTCTTAAATGATGTGTTTATTAATTACTCTCTCCGTCTCTAAATAATATTCGTTTAAGGTTTGTGCACGTTATTAAGAATATGATTAATTATGTTGATTTCAATTATAAAATTAGTGTCATTTACTAAAACACCCTTATTAATTGTAGTTAGTGGAGTAGTTAAGTTGGATGAAATTCAATAAATGAGGGTACAATAATGAAGAAAAAAAATGTTGCATTGGTATTTTAAAGTAACAATTATTTTGAGAAAAATAAAAAATGCTAAAGAGACAAATATTGTGAGACAAAGAGAGTAGACATTTATACATCAAAACTATAATACTCCATTTGTTCCTAATTATAAGCAAAATTGACTTTTTAGGTTCAATCAATTAATGATGTATGTGGTACATGTTATGGACCACATACATCATTAATTGAATGAACCTAAAAAGTCAATTTTACTTATAATTTAGAACAGAGGGAGATATCAATTTCTTTTAAGAAATTGAGACAGTTCTTTTAAGAAATAGAGTAATATATATGGAGATATCAATTTATTTTAAGAAATCGAGAGGATCTTACTCTTCATTGAGATATGAAAACTTGTTTAAGAAATTTATCCCTTTTGTTAGAGGTACCCTAAAGATTAACCTCTAACTCCAATTTTTTCTAAGTTGTAAAACGGTTTTGGGGTTTCATCAATTTTTTTCTAAAAGGAAAAGAAGCAAGTAATACTAATCATAAATTTCAGAGTTTAACGCATATAAAGACATATTAAAATGTCTTGTATCCTATATACTCTATTCGATCCTAAATATAAGAGAATATTTTTTTTCTTAGGTTCATTGAATAATTGACGTATCTAGACTGTAATATAAACTACTACATCCGTTTCAAAATGAGTGACATTTTAGCCAAAAAAATTGTTTCAAAATGAATGTCACTTTACATTTCTAATATAACTTTAATTTTTTTCCTTCCAACTTTTCTCGCACACAATTTTCAATGCAACTTTAAGTTATTCTTTTTCTTATAAAGTAAGAGCAATTTAATAAAAGTGTTATGTCTAATTATTATTCCATTTCATTCTTTAATTTGTGTGCAATTGGCTAAAGCGACACTCATTTTGAAACGGAAAGAGTATTTATTCAATGAATTTGAAAAAGAACCTTCTCTTATATTTAGAACTAGAGGAAGTATACTCAATGTGTGTGCATAACTTATCTTAAATGACCTTTAATGTACAAGAATAAGAATTTTCTCTATTTATCAAACTCAACCTATTATCCATTTATAAGAGAGATAAACACAAATGATGGATTAACAAGACTTTTTTTTGCTGATGAATTTCATTAATCTTCGTAAGTACACAATAAATAAATGATACTCCTTCCGTCCCAAATTATAAGCAAAAAAACAAAAATCACACTTATTAAGAAAACTAAAGCATAAGAATTTGTAGCATAGTTTTTTGTGTTTTCTTTGGAATAAGTTTCATGGGAAGATGTAAAAATAATTTTTATTGGCTATTGGTTATGGAAAAAATGGAAGAGAGAGAAAATTAAATGTAATTTGCATTTAATTTCATGAGAATAAGCACAAGTTTTTATTGGAAAAGATGATTTTTTTTCTTAAAACAAGATTAAATAGAATAAAAGTTTGTCTTTTTTACTTATATTTTGGGACAAAGAAAATGAGTTTTTTTTGTTTATATTTCGGAAAGGAGAAAGTAGTAAATGGAACAAACACAAACTCTAAAAGACTAACTTGAGACGAGTGAGTTCCTAGTTTTCATATAATCTTTCAATTGACGGTTAATGTCTCTCTCTATCTCTCTGTCACCCTCTTTATTTTCAATCTCAAACATTGAATGCTAGGCTATGATCTATCTATGTAAGGTGAGTCTGCACATAGATCCCCACTTGGATGACACCATCAGCCACATCATACTCAATCCAACAAAAATCAAATGGTCGGTCTGAATGTTATGGAATTTGTGGCCTCTACCAACCACAGTCAATGGTTGTACGAGGACATAACATCAAAACCTATATTCCAAATCCAACGGTGGATATCATAGAGTTCACCACCATTTACATTAAAACATAGACACATACAATAAAAGTTGTAATATTTGGTGATTAAAGAACATTGAAATATTTGAAAATTAAAATATTTTTTTTGGTCAACTAGCTAGGCTCACACTATAAATGTGGAGAATTAGAGAATTTTCGGTTTAAACTCCGCGCTTCTGCATTCTAATGTTTATGGAGCTAACAACAGAGCTTCATTTAGAAATATGAAAATCAAAATATATCTCTATCTCTCTTGTTAAGGATTAAACTATCACGTAATTAGAATTTCACGTAACTTAAATCATTAGCTGTTTGATTAAGAATTGATGATTCATATTCAAGTTTTATATTTTTTTGATTATTTGATTATGATCGAACAATTATCAACATCTTAGAAGTGAGATTCTCCTATTTGCACGGAATGCAATTTTTACGCATTTAAAATACGTACAAAAATCAAATGATGTTATATTTAACATCAAAATTTCAATGTCAAAAGATAATTTATTTGCAATTAAGATTAAGAGTAAAAAAGGGGTTGGATTGGGTTAGAATTGGGTGCATGGGGTCGTGGTCATTTCTGGAAGTGAGGAACCCAGCTGGTAGGGTCTACTCACACACTCTGCCCCAATCTTTTTGTCCTTTTTCGATTTTTCCTTTTCCCCATTTCTCCTTTATTTTTACTCTTCTTATAACCCCCTTCTCTCATATCTCATTCTCATTCACCACCACCACTCATTTCTCTTTCTCTCTCTTTAACTCCCCCTTGAAGGTAGCCGAGACTTTTGGGGGATGAATCAAGAGTTCAAAAGAGAACACAAAGTGTGTGTGTGTGACCATTAGAAAACTCTATGAAAGTGAGAAAAAAAGAAAAAGACTATTGGGAAGCTTTATTTTTTGAGGGGAATGTTGTCTGGCTCGAGGACGCTTTCTTCTCGATCTAATGCAAATTTGTGGTCATGGATTGTAAAGTATTCTCGGACCAGGCTTCATTCCCCCCAATTATATGCTTCCATGGACTATATACACTTTCATAGGTTTGGTTTCATTTCTCTCTCTAAAATACATATACTTTTGTTAATTTTTTGAACGATGAACTTTTGTTTTTTTCCTAAATATAGGTAGATCTGAATCATGGGTTTTTGATTTTTGGTTGAGTTTAAGATTTATGTAACTTGCAGATTGGTGTAATGATGAAACATTTTGACATTTTTTTCTTCTCTCTTCCTCAAAAGGTTTTCATCATTACATCCTTTTCGTTTTTCTTTCTCTGATTTTGTTATGATGATGTTTTTGTTGTCAGGTTTGTAACACCTTTTTCTTTGTTGTTCATCATTAGATACTAGATCTTCTCACAATTATGTTTTTTTTCTTTCGGATCTGTCGGTTTCTGCCATGTTTTTTTTTCAGATCTAGCTACCCTTTGAACTCACTTCCACATTATCACTCACTTTCTCTCTCTACATATTTTTCTCTCTCTTTCTTTAGGGTTTCATTCCATGCATTTTGATTCCAAGCTTCTATGAATTCAGCAATGTCACTCAGATAGCCAGATCTATATCAAATTGTGATAAATTTTTTTATAGATCTGGGATTGATGATTAATAATAAATTAGAATGAAGTTTTTCATGTATATATGGTTTATTTCTTTGTATTATTGCAAAATTACATGTAGTTTCTTATTTATCAATACACATATCTTTATGTATGGCTGTTATCCTATTTGATAGCTTAAACCCTAATTTCATACACATCCATAATACAAGATGCATAATTTTTCTCCTGTTTGCTTAACTTTCTATCTTGATTAAGCTTTTGGAGAAGCGATAACAACAGGGTGTTTCTTCATCAATGGTCTTCAAGGAGGAAGTAATTTGTTCATCAAAGATCTTGCTGAATTTGTTCATGAATTTAGGCATCAATTGTGCTTTTCACACCCCCCTCTCCACACGCACAAATGTATAATCAACTTTATTAATTTTAGTTTTATTTTTATTATTATTAGGATATTATTGTATTGTGCTTAGTAGTATACTAGTATACATTTATAGATAATAGATCAATGATTAATTTAGAAATGAATTATTCAAGAGTCCCTTTTTCTACTTAAGTTTTTTTGATTTGCCTTGTTTTCTTCATAAGCACATGGATTTGGAATAGACAGCAACGTCAATGGTAAATCTGATTCAGAATGGTAGCAAAAGGGGTCAGCAAGCATATATATAGCTAGGTAGCTAGTGACATAGGGGAACACGAATGACATAAACACAGTGATCAGATCAGTGCTTATCTAGCAGCAGCAGCACTGCTTTTTCTTTATCATCAAATCATCACCATAGTCGATAATTACTACATCTTCATTCATATATACATACTTGCACGCAAATGTATAGTTTTCAAATATCAATGCAACTCATGTATCTAAATCAAACTCAATAAAGTCATAATAATTCTTACACTCTTGAATTATGGCATCATCAATTGTCATGAATGAGTTATTATTGTTTTAAAATTTAAAGTATATGGTAAACCTTAACGTTGGCTAGAACCACCTTTGAGTGACTCATCCATTAACAATTTGTGCATTGATGCTATGATACTGAATATCAAACTTTGATTGCTGTATAATGCAATTGATTTATGTTCCCTTTGTATTTAAAATTTTATAAGCAAAAAAGATACCTTAACGTGTTTTTTGAGCTTGATTTAGTAACCTATTGCATTAGTAATGGTGGAGAGCAGAAATATCTCTAACTTGGGAGAGAAGTATTGAGGACCAATTGGATTGAAGAATCATCAATATAACCAATCCTACAAAAAATCATGATTATTTTTTTTAAATAGAAGTTCTTGACATATTGTTTACTCCATTCAACAAAGTTAAGCAACAGAATACAATTTTTGAAATAAGCAAAACGGTATTAATGTGAGTACAATAGGTACTCGAACCCACTGCATAGTTATGACTTATGAGATTACAATTTCATACATGGCTAAAGAGAGGATTGTTACACGAGTCCATGAAACTATAACTCGTCTTCATCGTGGACAACAAGCCAGTTCCAAGATAACCTTTTGATGTGATTTATCAAACCTAAATTCTGCCGCGTCTTTGCCAACGATTATTGTTGTGTTTGGGGCCATGTTTGGAAAGGTTCAAACGAACGAATTCTCTACTCTCCAAGTTGAAGCTTTAGCGTTTCACAACAAATGTTACATTGGTAATTGTGATAGACTCACGTTTGATGGACAACGTCAAACCAAACACATACTATATCTTAATCCTACTAGACTCACGTTTGATGGAGTATATTTATTACGAAAATATGTATTAGCGAAAAAGACATACCTTCCACATTTTTTAACATCAAAAGAAATTTATTGAATAAATGTAAACAAGTACAAATGGTACTAGACTCACAAGCATAAATGAAGTACAAGTAGTACTCTATCCACTAAATACAATTGAGCCTTCCCCAACCAAAACTGGCCACAAACTCCTAGATTTATATAAGAATACAACCTAATAGATTTATAGCATTTCCATATTAGAAGAAAAGATAAATAAATAAGGAGCCCCATTTTTATTTTTTTTTGCCAATAGTCATTGCCAAGACAAGCTTTTGATCGAATGAACTACCTCATTGACCAAAGTCATCTTAGAAGAAAAGATAAAATCATTTGTAGCATTCCATATTGACCATAAAATTGTATGCCAATATCATAAAGTTTATTGGATTTTATCATAAGAAAAGAACCACATAATATTGGTATTAGTCCTCCTAATTTAAAATGTAATATTGATTATTAATCAATTAAAGGTGGATATTATAGTTAAATCCAGTTGCATTGCCAGGACTCTGGATCAGGGGTTTAAGCGACAAATCTAAATATGATTTATTGTTTCAATGTTGAATATAAAACAAAATTTTTGGTGCAAAACAGAAATGAGGGGATTCAACGTAAAAATGCAATAGTATATAGTAGGTGCAAAATTATAAAAGTGAATGTGGCTCCGCCACCGGTTAAATCATAATAAATCATGAGTTTTTTGAAATAAAAGTCTTTTATTTTTCTCATTTTACATTTTATTCACTTTAGGTTTCATTTTACATTTTTGAAATATACTTGGCTAAATGCTTTCATTTTGACTATTTTCTTTCCATTTACTTTGATTATTCTTGTGTTCAGATTTATTGAGTGGAAAATGTTACAACTCCATTGGAAAGTTCACCTTTATTTTAGTTTTCACCATTTTTTGTAGTGTTGAGATTAAGAAAATACGTGAATACTGTCTCAAAAGGAATTGCTTTTGGGAAATTGGATCTTTTTGACCTTTTGTAAAGCATAAAGTTGGGTTGGACCCCTGAAGTTTACTTTGTGTTTTCCCATGCAAGATATGAAGATTTAATAGAGATAGAAAAGAGAAATTGCTGGGTCATGATAGTTGAATTCCCATACAGCTTTTATGTTCACATCTAACTTTTCCATGAATAATTGGTGACTTAACCCCAAAATCTTTTTCAAGTCTTTGTAGTTTGTACTATTTCTTCATGCACAGATTAATTAGGTGCACAAAGGGTATACTAGAATTATTAGGCCCCTTTGACATATGACATGTGATCCAAGAGGTGACTTTAGAATTACTACTACCTTTTCATACCCATTCCATTATGAAATTCACAGTTGTTTAAGAAAAAATAGTTATAATGGGAAGAAAAAAAACAATGGTAAGAATTAAACCAAGGACATAAATTCTTGTTTGGAACCATGATACATTTACTCCGAACCACGTCTACCAAGAAGCTATATATTACGGGCTTTCATGCCCAAAGTGCCTCGAAACGTGATAATCAAGCGACAAACGTCCATCCAAACACATTCAAGGAGTAGAGGGATTTTGACGCAGAACAGAAGCAAGGATTAACAAGCTTTAAACCTAAGAGATAAACAGACACGTTACAAGCGACAAACCTGTCAAATAAGGGTTTACGGAATCCACCAAAATTGTGAAAGTTCTCAATAATTTTATTGAATGAAAAACTGCCTCTTAGGCTATGAAAGTTTAGTTTAAATACTAGGGAAATAACAAACCCTAATGGGCCGAAAATAACAAACTGAAATAAAACAGAAAAATAATAAATTTGCTGAAATATTAAAATTGCGGTTTTGGGCCTTCAAATGACTTCGAGTAAACCCGACACTGGATGCTAAATCTGCACTATTCCTATTGAGCATTTCTTATGCGCCACTTCATCTTCGATACGTGCAGCCAGTTTACCTAAATCATATTCATTATTCATCCATCTTGAAAAGAAAAAAATGATATTGCAGGTTTGGATGCTTTACTTTTGTAATATGGTGATCGTTACATTTAAAGAGATAAATCATTGGGTTGTTTCTCTCTTTAAATCTAACTGTCTCTGTAAGGCTACAACTTCAACATAGTTGTGGAGGATCCAAGTCAATGTTATTGCTAGCTAACTATCATACTTTTTATATACAATAAATAAAGCCTGTAGCTATAAATATACAACCCAGCTAAATTGGAAAATTACGCTGGACTTAATTAAATGCCTACGATTCCACCTCAAAATATAAATAAAAATTGATCAACAAAAATTAATATATTTGATTCAAAATTTGTATCAAATACATCAACTAATGTAAATCTATTTTTGTCACTAATCAATCAAATGGAAAATTATGGTTCAAATTTCATTATGTACTACTCATAGAAAAATGTCCAATTTCTATGTTGGTAAATAATTAGGCTCATAAAGTTTAAAAACCACTGTAAAGTTTTGCTAAATACCAAAAAGGTTCTGTCTTTTCTACCACTGCAAACATGGTGCACTGCCCTGAACTTGCTAAGACTGGGCCCAATTACCAGTGCTATTCATACATAATAAAAGATCCGGGTCAGTTCTTTTACTGACATATATGACATTGATGTTCACAGTTCGATGTTGGAATAAAAATGTGAGAGGTAGACCATTTTCAATTCCAAACCTACATGTAATTTTATAGTATGTTAAAAATATGATAGTGGTTATGAGCAAATGACCTAATTTTTCTATAGTGAACAAATAGTCAATTTTTTCGGTTGATAAAGAGTTGATTTATTCATAAGATCGTGAGTTCAACTCTCTGTAAAAACTCTTTGAACCTCGACTCATCTAAACATTTATGTACAAATAAATTAATATTGAATAACCTATTTTACTTTTGTTGGGTTAAACTTTGAACGGTTAATCACACATCAACTATGAATGAACAAAATATCTTAAATTCTTAAATTGCATTCTTTCCCTCCTACTGCTTTAGGTCAATGTCTTTCCTGGATAGAAATTTGATCTTCTATTTATATAGATATAGATGTGGTGTATGAACAATAAAGTGACATTAAACCTTTACTGGCCAAATTCATATATAGATCTTCTTGGTGCGTCACTATTAGAAATGGTAGATTGATGAAAAAGCTGTGCTAAGTCAGAGAAAGTTATTATCAAGAAGTTGCACAGAAAGAAAATTTATAATCTGAAGTTAGATTTTCATCAAGTTAATATCGGTAAGAGAGTAGAGTGTGCATCTAGTGTTTGCTACTTGGACCACCCTGAAATCAGATTTCTCATCAACACGTTACACGTAATTCATAGTCTTAGTAATAAAGATTGGGATGTATTTGGGAGGGGGTGGTTTTAATGAGAGAGTGGTGTATTTAGTAAAGAGGAGTGCTCTTATAGAGCTGGGATACTTGATGTTGGGCCATTATTGTTTATACAATGTCTTTGACAATTTCTTTTCCCACCCTTCTTACCTTGTTTGGATTATGATATTCAAAAAAATCTAGGGGTGTTGGAGGGTGTTTTTAAGTGCTTTATACCGTTTAGATTATATAATCTGAAATATTGCAGGACACGCGAGAATCTATTAGAGTGGGATAAGAAATTGTCTAAGTATTTATTGTAGATCATTTATTTTTGGTATCAAAATTTAGGATGGCAAGATGATGCTCCTGGTAAAGACAGTTACAATTAAAATGTGAATTTTTATTCAATATCTTATTTTTAATCTCTCAAACATAACTTTTGTAAATAAAATAAAATAACACAGCATTAAGTTTTTTGTGATTCAAAAATTACACTAGAAAAATTAATTATTATTTTTTTAAAAATAAAATCAATATTTCGAAAATAACATATATTTTGGGAAGTAACAACCTCAAACTCAAAGGATTACTGCGTTGATTGTCGTGGTAGTGCCTTTGTTCTCTTCATCATTGTTGTGTGCAGGTTCGAGGCAACTTAAGACATATATACACTAATGGTCTTAGGCCCATTTGTTACTAGTAATTGTTGTGGCAGTGTTTTAAGAAAATTACTTTTTTCACATTTGTTTTTTCTTAAACACACAATAAAATTATGCAAATGCCTCCGACGATAGTTAACTATCGTTGAGAATAAAACCGACAGTAGCTAACTATCGTTCGATTCCCAGCGATAATTAACTACCGCTGCGGCCTGAAACTTAAACTAGCACAACAATATCAGCTTTTGCTTATAGTTTCAACTTCCAAACTCTCAAACTCTACCAAAATCACCCAAACACATTTTGCACGAAAATCATCCACATTTCTTCAAGAAAATCACAAGTAAGTAAGCTTAATCCTATTAACATGCAATGTAGTTTGTATAGGGTGTTATTTTTGATAAATTTAGCAAATTGTTAGTGTTTAGGTTTAGTTCGAAAATCAATTTTTTTTGTTAGATTATGATGTTATAATGGAATGTTGTTGATGTCATTGTTGTTTAGAGTAGGTTTAGGTACAATGTGGTTGTTTTGAAGTTCAATTAACACAAATTGTGATAGTTATTTGAAATGCACTTAAGGTGTTTGATGAAATGCTTAAGTGAATAATTACTGTTTTTTTGCTTTTGTTTTTGCACATATATGTTTGGGGACGACCGTAGAATCTGAATAGGCAAACTGACTATGAAAGGCAGTCTTAAGAAGGAGCGACATGAGGCAAACCCGCATATTTCTAAGAGGGGAAGACATAGGAACCCGGGAGGTGGAGAGAGCTCACAGGTGGCCCAGTCGCAGCTGGTCGATCCTACACTTGTGCTTGTGTATGACACTCGGGACAAGGAATACGATTTGACTGACCAACACTGTATTCATGGGCCAGATGATCCCAACTTTCAGCTGGCAGAGGTAGAGGATGATGAGGGTGAGGTTGAGGGTGAGGATGAGGATAAGGATCAGAGAGCCGCACATGTTGTCTCTATTGTAGGGCCTTACTTTCCTGGAGGACTTTAGAACTAGGCATGGCAACGGGGCAGGTCGGGTTTAAGCATCCCCGTTTCCGCCCCCGCTTACATGCACTCATCCCCGCCCCATCCCCAAACCATATTAGGGGTAAAGATTGAACACCCAACCCCGCCCCCAATGGGGACGGGTCTCCCGGCCCCGGCCTCGCCCCCACGCGCAAAACTCTATTTACTATAAAATATTTTAAAAAATGAATATTTTTTCTTTTTTTTATAGCAACTAAAAACAATTATATTAATAATTAAATATCTAATACACTTTTACAAAAGAGGAAAATAATTATAATAAATATGTTTATAAAGAGTAATAATACATTAAAATAGGTTGGTGCTTATGGAAATAAGATTATAAAAATAAATAAAATAAATTTCAAAAAGCGGGTGCGGGGCGGGGGTGGGTGCGGGTATAAGCATCCCCCACCCCCGTACTAAAAACTCAAATTTCCCCCACACCCACACCTAGTTAAATCGACTTTTCCCCGTTAAATTCTAGGTGGGGGCGGCCGGGTCTGAGCGGGGGTGGGTTTTGTTGCCATGTTTATTCAGAACATATCACTCTTGTCCAAATATGCAAAGCATGTTGCAGTGCCTCTCTAGTATAACACTGATAATGTAAGTGCTTTGATTCTGTAAACTTTTTTATTTAATTTTATTGAATTAGTAAATTTTAAATGTTAAGTGTTTATGTGATTAACTGATTAGTTATTTTATAGTTAAGTGATTAAATGTTAAGTTCTTATGTGATTAACTGATTAAGTGATTAATTGTTTTGTTGTTAAGTGATTAAATGTTAAGTGTTTATGTGTTTAAGTGATACATTTTTTATTGTTAATTGATTAAATGTTAAATGTTTATGTGTTTAAGTAATTAATTGATTAAAAGATTAAATTATTAAGTGGTTGATTGATTTAATCTTAATTTGTTTGTTTTTCAAATGTGGCTTGAGCGTAAATTTAGATGCATAAATTCTGGGCCAAAGGTGAAAGATGTTAGCCGCCTTGAACTTGGTATGGATTGGTTTTGAAATCCTGTAAGGGCGCCTGGATTATATGATTTGCTATACAATGGGTATAAGACTGTGACGCATGCCATGATATGTGCTCTGTGCGAGAGGTTGCACTCGAAGACTAGTAGTTTCCATCTACCGGTGGGAGAGATGACCATCACCTTATACAATGTGGCTAATCTTCTCCACGTTCCCATTGAAGGGTGTATGCTAGACTACGAGAAGAAGGTGTCTCAGGAGCATGGCGTGAACTAGATGAGGAAGTAGTTAGGTGTTGGGGAGGCTGCTGCAGTGAAGGTGTGCAATAAGGAGTTTGGCGCATATATTACATTTACTATGTTGAAGGAGCTTTATGAGGAGCATCTGATTGTAGCTAGACAGTGGGGTCCGAGGGTAAATGGTGAGTAGAAGCATGTCCCTGGCTATATGGTTTGGTACGCCAAGGTGTCTCAACCAAAGCTTCTGCCACCTGTTGATGGATTTCATCCCAACTCAGCGAACCGGGAGCAGCTTATAGCGGAGGAGCATGCTAGAGAGATGCTCGACACATTGGAGCTTATTAGGGACTGCATTCAAATTGCAGATCAGACGTTGGATAAGAGGGATGAGTTGGACATGGAAGATCTGTTGGAGGCCTTGAGCTAGATTAGCAATACCGCTCGGCCAGCCCTGACATATTCTATTGCCAAGCAGCAGAGGCAGATGTCGGGGAGGAGGCAACCTAGGTTGCATTAACTTTTATTTATGTTTATGTACATTTTGACTTCTATGTAACCTTATGACATATTCACACTTATGAATTTTATGATATTTTGGTATCTATCTAAGTTAGTGTGTTAACTTTTTATAATTTATCGTGTTAAAATTCTCTTAGTTTTATAATTTGATTTAATGAATGTATGTCTGGATGACAAAATGATTGAATGAATGTATGATTTAAAAAAAATATCCATTTAAAAAATGTTGCAGTCACTGAACTGCCTCTGTCTTCAGAGCATAACTGCAGTTAACTACCGTTGAGGCCAGCGGTAGTTGACTACAACCGGTTTTTTCAAATAGTAATTAACTACTGTTGAGGGTATTTTCGTCATTTCATTGTGTTTTTAAGAAAATTTGTATGGCAGAAAAGCAATTTTCGTGTTTTAATTACATGTTTGATTTCATTGCTTATAAAGTTAAAGATGTGCAAATGCTACAACAATTTAAAGTAAAAGTAATTTACAAATTCTCATGCACTATCAACTTTCGTATGGGGAGAATGATGATGAGAAGTAGGGCCGGACCTTGGGGTATGCAAACCGCTCAATGGAACGGGGCCTCCCCAAGGCATGAGCCTAAAAAAAAAATATAACCCAATAGTACTGGTAAGTGTTGGGTGGATGTGTTTTTGGGAGGGTGGTTTGAGGTTCCTCATATATATGGTAGTGATTTTCACCTTTGGATGTACCGCTTATATACGACACCTTGTATTTATCTTTTAAAAAAAATTAAATAGAACATTGTTCTTTAAAAAAAATACATTTTTATTTTATTACGGGCCTCTTTTCACCTACAGAACCGAGCCTCCGAATTTGTAGGAACGGCCCTGATCAGAAACAACTGTAAGGACCGTTGCTAACATTTTATAGGCCTTAGACTAAGTTTAAGAAAATGATCCCTTAAATAATATTTCATTTTTTTCCCCCAAATGATGAATGCAACCTACATTAATTATGGCGGTTGACATCCCAAATATGTTGGCATCCATAGTTACCATAATACAAAGTTTTGAAATCTCAACTATGCTGACCTCCCAAAACATTGTGTGCCAAATGCACCTCATCCTATGTATTATTAATAAATAAAATAACAAAACAAAAAAAGGCAGGGGGCCAAACCAAATCTAATAAAGCTAAATAAAACGATATGTAGGCATATCAAATGTATCTAAAAAAAATTCATTCATAATAAAACTAGGATATATAGATCACCGTTGAAAATCTACGATTGTTTTACAAAATATCAACAAAAATAGATTCACTTCAGAAAGTCATAAGATTGTGGTTTCTTTGAGTATTTTAGATGCAAAATCATTTCAAACATCTTTAATTCCTTAAAACTATTTTTCACAAACGTAATTGCAATATAAACAACAATAAGAAAATAGTCGATTCTTATGAACTCTTGATCAATAATTTGTTTTTGTTGTAATAAATATTGTGTTAATTTAAATGCATTATGAATTCTTGATGAAATAATAAAATGCGTTCAATTCTTGACAATTTGTATTATGTCTCTTTAAATTGTCATTTTCACTTATGTCATTTTAATAGTTTATTTCACTGTTTTGAATAAACTAGTTAATCACAATTCAGATCATAGGAAAAAACTAGTTAATCACAATTCGGATAATATCTGAAATACAACAAATAAACTTCGAATTATAAAATCTAAACAGAAATAAAAGACCAATTTGAAGGCGTTTGGGAAGTGAGTAGGGTGAGAAAAGAAATTTTAATAAAAAAGTTGAAGCTCAGTTGGGCTTAAGTCTGTAGTATTTGGGGCCTTCTAAAGTAGTTTTGAAAAGAAAAGAAAGTGAAGAGTTGCTAGTCTTAAGTATGTTGGGGACTTTTTATACGTTTTACTTTATATATACCCCAAAACGTGAAGCCTTACTATATACACCTCATCCTTATAAAATTATTTTTTTGGCCCATATTGGGCTGAGCCCTAGGCAGTCGCACCCCTGGCCTATGCTTTGGGATGTCCCTCACAACTCTGAACAATCATAGATTAATTTCAGTGGTATGGATTCAAGAGCAGCTCTAAAAACATGGTGGTGGTTGGAGGACTAACTTGTACCTTAAGATCAAAAGTTATAACAAAAAATGTTACAAACTGAAAAATAGAATATATTTGATGACAAAGACGAAAATTTAAATTTGAAGAGTTTAAAATGTTTTTGTTTCTAAAATGATCATTGTTACATCGTCTCACAATTTCAAATACTCTCTTTGTCTCTAATTATAAGACCATCTAAAAAAAGGTATGTCCCTAAACTATTTTGAAAAAGAAGTCATTTATTAGATTCAAGGTTCATTTTATAAAGATTTTGTGATATTTGTATTAACCACAAATGACACTCAATTTTGTCTTTCTTCTAAAATTAGTTCAAATGGTCCAAATTCAAAAATATATTACTCTCTTGAAATACATTATTGGGCGTGGAGGACTAACTTGTGCTCTAAAAACATGGTGGTGGTCAGAGGACTAACTTGTGCTTTGAGATCACAAGTTAGAACAAAAAATTTAAGAGTATTTAAAAAAAATTGTCCCGAAATTATTTTGAAAAAGAAGTCATTTCGTAGAGTCCAGGTTCATTTTATAAAGTTTTTGTGATACTAAAAACACTTTGTATTAATCATAATAATTGAAAGTAGAATCATAATAAACTAGAAAAAAAAGGAGATAAAAGGATAGAAACCCAAAATGAGGATGTAGAAATTCTAAAAGAGTCGTCTGATATAATTGATTTTTTAGCTCTAAAAGAATTTACCAGGTACCTAAAATTTATCTATATTATATATAAAGAAAATAACCCGTTTCAACTCTTTTGGGCTGACTTTTTCTATTTTCAAATATACCCTTAATTTTCAATACAAATAAATAACACATGTAACAAATAGATAAGAATCAATTTAAATATTAAAAAAATGTAACAAACACAACATGATATTATATATATGTCTGTTTTTTTTCTTTATCATTTAAAAAAAGGAACAAACTAGATGAGTATATTTATACTTACTTTTTCATTTTTCCAATTATACGCTTAAACAAATTTTTCTATAATAAAGATTGTCGTTTGTGTAATTAAAAAAAAGATATTGTATTTTTTTTGTTATATTGTTGATGTCAATGAAATAAATAATCATGTTTAGTTTGGTTTGTTATAACCTGAAACAACAATCATTTATATTTTTAGTTTTAATCAAAATAAAAATTTCATAAAAAAACACCGTTCATAATTTTCAAATGTTAGCGTAACAAAAAGAGCAGAAAGACGGGCACGTGAGTGTCTGTCTTTTCGCTAGTGAAAATAAAGAGATCTTGATAAGTTATGTCGTGAATGAATAAGTGATAATTGAGACTTTTTAATTATCCTGGAAGTTTCCAGTAGGATTATCACTTATTCACTTATTCATTCATAGTTAAGCGTGCTTGACTTGAAATAGTTTTTGGATGGGCGACCTACTGAGAAGTTTCCTAGTAAGCGTGCCAGTGAGGACAAAACACGCTGAAAAAACTCGTGTTGGTTTGTGGGGTCAGTCGACAATCCTAAAAGCAGATGTTGGGATGTTACAAGTGGTATCAGAGCAGACCTCTCCCAGTACGGTGTGGTTTGGGGACGAACCAAGCGGAAGCTGGTGGGCATGTAATACCCAAGGCCGATGGAGGATGGGAGTAGTCGCCGGTGCACAAGGCATGACAATGAGCGGCTCCTAACAGCTTCTAGACGAGCCGAATCACACCGGAATGAGAGGGATCCCGAGGCCGTGCAAGTATGAGACTGCATGGTTGAAGGAAGGCATATAAGAATTGTTTGGTACTACCTATATCAACAAGATGCATCTTCTTTTCGGTAACTCATTCCATAAGAACTCCACAGTTAAGCGAGCTTAACTTGGAGCAATTTTGAGATGGATGACCTTCTGAAAAGTTTTCTAGAAAGCGTGTGAATGAGGACAAAACACGCTGAAAAGACTCGTATTAATTTGTAATGTCAATCAACAATCCTAAAAGCAGTATGAAATGTTACACCTTCTCTCTTCCTTCTCCTTCTCTTTATTCTTCTTTAGTTTCATAACACTTTTCTATTATATTAAACAAGTGTAAAGAACTCTCTATTACTCTCTCTTTATCAATAATGATCAATATATAATATATTAAATAAGCAATGATTAGGGCCGACTATTTTTTACACTAAAGCAATGGTCAGGAATGATGATAAATTAATAATAGTTTCTTGCAGACAAATAAAATTGTAATGAAAAAAAAAGTTTGCAATGAAAAGAAAAAAAATGTATACTAAAAATCAATTTTTTCCCCCTATAAAAATCAGTCTTTTTTTCAATGAATTTTTTTTAGTCTTTTTATGCGAATCCTTGAAAAGCATTTTTAAAAAAACAAAATTGGTAAAATACTCCTAAAAAAATAGATAAAATAGACAGGCTTCTTGTTGTACATAAAAAAAATCCCTATATCTTTTTCCTTTCCTTTTTGCTATTTCAACGTTTTTCCTTTTTTTCGATAGAATTTTTAATTTTTATTATTGTTTTTATGGTAAGAAAAAAGTAATGAGCATATTTTACTGTCTATTTGTGAGGAAAATAATTTATTAACTCCAAATATTTGATCTAGTGGTAAAAATAAGCTTTCGACCCGAAGATCACATTTTAAGTCTCACTAGTACCTTCTTTCAACAAACAAAAATGTCTCACCGATACCTTTGAAGGAAGTTAAATATAAATATATTTTTAAGTGCTTTTTCAGTTTAAATTTTTTCATGCCTTAAACTGAGATATCATCCCTTCAACCTAAATTTGTTTACATAAAAAAGGGAAATAAATTATTACTAATAGTTGAACATACAATGATTTTTAGTTTTTTTTTTCTTTCAAATATTTGAATATAAAAAACAAATTGAAACTAAAATGATAATTTTATAAACAAAAATAGGGTTTAATTCGTTTACACAGACAATCTAAAGCTTTTTTAACGCATGTTTTGAATAACATCTCTTCGTGATCACACCTTCTTAGATTACTTCCTAAAATATCTCCACAAATATACATCTACTTGGCAAAATTTGATATGATGTATATGTATAAAAAGTTTACATCTTCAGTACATTTTTAAAAAAAATAAAAGATGCTTATATCATTTCATTAATAATAAGAGTGTTTATACAACGAGGTATATTAAAATAAGTAGTGAGACTAGCTGATAATGTGGTTACCCCTGCTAAAGCATGAGTGACCTTGTTTTCTTGTCTACTATTAAATGCAACCTTATAGTTTGTAAATTGGGCGGCGAAAAAATTCCTGCAAGCTGTTATGATGCGGCCAAACTCCGTTGTTTTTGGGCATCAACCCAGTTCATATGGAAAACATATGCAGTTGTTTTTGAATCAAGCACAATGTCAACATTATCAAATTGCATATCACTGATCCTCTAAAACACGTGGAATAAACCTATCGCTTCACCCACTTCTACAGTGCACAACGAAGTAACACACAATGTTTTGGACAAAACAAAAGCACCCTCATCATCTCACAGGCACATACATATCCTTGTTCTATTCAGATGACTCAAAAATGAGCCATCAATATTACATTTGAGTTGAAAGTTTGACGCTCATTGAGAAGTTGGCTTGCTGGTTCAACAGTAGAAGGCATCACCATTGAAACTGTTACGATCGAAGCGTACCAACCAGAATTAATATGCTCTTAGGGACATTTGCTAACTTACATTCCTCTGTCAAATGACATGCTCACTCTACCACTTGTGCGCATATCTCATTAATATCTTGCCATAATTTAAGGTTCTTGTGCTTCCAAATACTCCAAAAAAAGGCATCCATGTGAGGTCCGATGTGAGTTGTTGTAGTAATATGAAGATGGCTTCTAACGCTGAAGTAGTAGTGCGAACAACTTTATGAGTATTGTTCCATAATCCAGACATTCACTAAACTTCTGTGGCAAAAGGGTATTAAAAAATTATGTGTGTCAAGTCTTCATGAGTGGAATCGCAGCTAACACGACTTGTATAACACTTCACACCCTTATTTCGAAGGCGAACTCTTCTTGGTATACATCCACGACACATACGCCAAACAAGACTTTTTTTTACTTTAGGTGGCACATTCAGGCACCAAATACCATACCAATAACCTAGTCGTCGAATATGGGACGTTGCAACCAACACTTCCACACAAATCCAGTAAGCACATTTAACAGAGTACAACCCATTTTTCTCTTCTTTCCAAATCAATTTATTATCCAGGATATGTTCTTGTAAAGAATTACCCAAAATAGCAGAGGCTATGTTGTGGTTTCAACTCTTACGCGAAATATCTATTAGGCTATTTATAGAAAAATTACAAACATAATGTGCCCATAGAATATTTCAATCGATATGAAATGCACTCAAATGCCATGGTTCATCAAGGATGGGAATAGAATTTTCTAGACCAATGCACCACCTCACACCATCTCTAACAATATATCGAGCTCGCAAGATACTCCGCCACACAAAATTTGGATTGTTACCCAGATTAGCTGTAAGATAACGCTTAGTGGGGGAACTATCGAGCTTTAAATAACCGGGAAACCAAAGAGCTTGGATTGGTTTGAAACTTTCAGCCTTGGTTGCCTAGCATGGCCAAATTGAAAGTAGTAAGGTCTGTGAAACCTATACCAACATAATTTTTATGCATCGACAACTTTTGCAAGACATCCAATGAATACCACGATTGTTTGAACCATCGTGACCCCACCAAAATGAGTTCATCATCTTCTCAATAGTATTGATAAGAGAGGTTGGAAGGAGAAAAATGCTCATAACATAAGACGTGATGGCCTGCAAATTTAATCATTACCTCACGACATGCTTTGAACAGGCATTTGTTGCTCCAAGAATTGATTTTTTGCCACACTTAGAAAAGTTGTTGTTCTATCTCTACTGATCATGAACGGAAGTCCCAAATACTTACATGTGCCGAGCATAAATTGAACCCTCAAAATATATGTAATGGAAGTCTTTAAAATGTCAGGAACATTCCTGCTGCAATATATCTTTGAGTTGGGGATACTAATAGCTTGACCATAGGCTTCCTCATACACATTAAAGATATTTTTCATAATTTGCGCATAACGCTCCTCAACTCTGAAAAATATAAAACAATCATAGGCAAACAAGAGATGAGAGACCGAAGAGGCGCCCCTACAAATAGAAGTGACATGGGTATAACCCCTCCTCGGCGCGACGAATTAAGGAGGACAAGCCCTATGCACAAATGATGAAGATATAAGGGGATAGATGATCCCTTTGTCGTAAACCTCGACTTGATATTTCAGGATTCAGCACATCATTATTGACAAGAACATAGTAATCAATTGATTCCACACACATAAATATCCAATAGATCCATCGGTTACTAAACCACATCTTGATCATGACTTCCTTAAAATAATCCCAATCTATTCAATTATAAGTTTTGCTAATGTACAACTCAAGGGCCATGCAACTGTCATTACCTTTGATTTTAGTCTTCATGAATTGAATAATCTCGATGACAACCATAAAAATAAAATATAAGACAAACAAAACACATTTTCTTAAAAGAAATATACTCATATTATCAAAACAAGAAAAAGATAAAAAGGAATAGATTCAAGGCTTAATTACAGTTTTGGCCCTCTAAGTATCTAACTGTTGCGATTTTGGCCTTCTAATAAAAATAACTACTTTTGAACCCCCTATGTTTAGCCCCTTTTGCAGTTTTGGCCCCCAAGTCAATTTTGACCCAGTCAACGCACACGTGGATGTCATGTGTGTAATTTTTTATTTATTTTTTTATTTTGTTTATCTTTTATTTATTTATTTTTTTAATTATATTTTTTAATTTTTATATTATTTTTGTTTTTTTGATTTAAAATAAATAAAAATATTTAATTTTTTTAATTAAAAATTATTTTGTTTTTTTAATTATTTTTTATTTTTTAATTAACGCATTTACACGTGGCATTTTTATTTATTTTTTAAATAAAAATTATACAGGTGGCGTCCATGTGTGCGCCACGTCTACATTGACTGGGTCAAAATTGATCTAGGGGACCAAAACTGCAAAAGAGGGTAAGCATAGAGGACTCAAAAATAATAATTTTTTTTAAGGGACCAAAATCGCAATTTTTGAATAATTAAGGGACCAAAACTGTAATTAAACTAATATTCAATTATATTTTTCCATTCATTTTTTCGTTATCTAACTATTTTATTCGTTCCTTAAAAATAAAAATAAAAACTATTTTCTGCATGAAAGGGAAAGGAATCTTTGTGGATAATTGAATATACAACAACAACTTGCTGCAAAAACAGAATGGCAATTTTTAGGTTGACTTTGCTTTTCGTGAAATAATTTATTGATGATCTACCATTATGGGCTTCACAAAATATTAAACCTATCATGCGTTCAGCATGACACACTTGGCTCAAGAAATAAAATAATGGGTTAGGGGTGCCACTAGATTCTGCCTCATTAGACTTTGTTTAAATATAAAGTATGATTTCATTAGTAAAATTAGTCACCAATAAAGTCAAAATATCTTTATTAGTTTAGTGAAATTTATCTTTTTCTACAAAAGAAATAAATGCTTACTACAAATCGTTGCATTATTTATTTAAAAAGAATATTACACTAATGATTAAACATTACTTCACATGCCGGCAAAAAAATAAAAATTACTTCACATTGTTGTATATTTTTTTTAAAAACTTACATCAATTCATTATAAAATTTGAGATCTTATAATAACTTTATGAATACAGGTTAGTTACGCCAAATTTTTTTTGATGAATAGAGTCCCCTTATGTTTAAAAATTCTAGCATTTATGTTGCCAAACAATCCAAACAAAAGAGAGTCACGTCAAGTAGAAAGCGTTGCATATGTTTTTAGAGAAACCGTCCAACGATCTGAATTGAAGCAAGTGATCTTTAACATGAGCTGCCTTGACTGTAACAAAGCCTAACCACTTGAAGATTTCATAGCAAATTTGTCCAAAAAAGTCACAAGTCAGAAAGAGATGATCAATATCTTCTGAAGAGCCACATCCATTTGAACGATAATGAGCGTTTGATTGAAGAACCCTTCTCCTAATTAAGTTGTCAGTTGTAGGTAGTCAGTTGCAAAGTAGCCGCCAAACAAAAATGTTGACTTGTAAAAGAACCTCTTTATGCCAAAAAAATGTAGTATGATCATGAGGCAGCCCTTGAAGTCAGAAGGTTGTATACACTAGTAACATTGTATTTGGAAGTGACATAAAGTCTCCAAATCCACCTCTCGTTCACATTAGCCTGCAAAATAATGGGTAAGAAAAGAACACAACACTCGTGCACCAACTATTCCTCCCATGTCAACAATCTCCTCCTCCACATCAAGCATTACCTCCCTCCCTTCAACCTAACAAATACATATATGATACAATTACCATATTGATAATAGAAAGATAAAAAAGACAACTGTTTCTACTCTTCAAAGCATCTTCCTCCAATCAATGGTCCCACCTCTCTCCGAATGTGATCATCAAACCAACTGCCATTCCCCTCACCAGCGCCCTCCTTAACACCAAGCAAGTTTCACCACCACACCGAGGTTGTGCTCCCCCCATCGCCAATATTCCCACTGTCGTCACCATACCTCGCAGCTAAAACTCTATATCACAAACTACTTTTTTTCCTCCCTTAACCTCCAACACCATTTGCCAATTAAAGATAAATTAAACTCCTTAATCCTCCCCACCTTCAAACCTCCATCCTCCTGTTTGTGACAAATAGTGTCCCAATTTATCCAATTTATTTTCCTAGTTTCTTCACTCTCCCCCACCCCCCCCAAAAAAAAAGATTCAAGGAAAGTAATGATACCTGTAGCAGCCTTGAAGAAGGAAAAGAAATAGACCGGGAAAGAGGACATAACAGATTTTAGATGGACTAAACGACCACCCAAAGATAAATTGTGACTCTTCCACTCAGACAATCTGATGATAAATCTCTCGATCAATGTTTTTCATAAATTTAATTTACGGGAGTCTTCGCCAATAGGAAAGCCCAAATAAAAAAAAGGGAACATAGCCAATTTTACTGTTCAAAACCAAAGAAGCCTCATTTAATTAAGACTCTGAAACATTACCACCAATAAGCATGCTCTTATGAAAGTTAACTTTAAGAACAGAAGTCATTTCAAAAAGAAAAATTAGGGCATTTAAAGATCGAATGTTTGCCCAACTTTTATGTCTTACACTCCTACTAGCAAGGTGTCATCAACAAATTGTAAGTGGGAAATACAAACATCATCAACAGTTTGGCCCACCTAATAACCAGAGAATAAGTTAACACGTACTGAAGCACTCATAATAACATTAAGACCTTTAGCCGTTATTAAAAAGAGAAACGACGAAAGGTGATCTTCATGACGAAGAACTCGTTCGAAATGAAACTCATCTATTGGACAACCATTCACTAAAATAGAAGCAGTTGTTTAACATAAATAAATTAAGTTACTCAATTGAATGGTTTTGAAGTTTAGAGGCCCAAGTAATATTTAATTTTAATTATTTGTTTTGGTTAAAAAATTATAAGTTTGTCAATAAAATAGTTTCGATACCAAGATAAAATTGAAAGAAATTAAACTAAAGTGTGTTATCCCTTTATATACAGGTATCTATATTTTTTTTGTTGAGAGGATGTATCCATACTTCTACATCTTTTTTTGGTGGTGTCCGGGGTTCGAACCCCGAAACTTACATATATTATGCATTGTCCTTACCAACTGAGTTAAGCTCACGAGACCATACTTCTATATCTATACTAACAATAAAAGGGAAACATTTTTTTATAGCAAATATTCAATATATTTAAATTACCCTCAAACTTTTTTATAGGGAACCCGAGTCTATTTGGTTCGAGAGTTTTGGAGGGGAGGGGAGGGGAGGGGAGAAAATATTTTTAATTTAAAGTGTTTGGTTCAATTTTAGAAGGGGAGGGAAGGGGAGAGGAGGGGAGCAAACTTTATTGCACTACCAAAATTATCCTTAGATTAATTTAAAATCTCAATATTATCCTTATTACAACATTTACTATTATTAGGTTATATTATCCTTAAAACAACTATTATTATTATTATTATTATTATTATTATTATTATTATTATTATTATTATTATTATTATTAGGTTATAGGTTATGTTATCTTGTAACAACTTTTATTACTACTTGTAACAACCCTAATACTAATCTATTATTTCATCATCTACATCGTGTTGTTATCGATTACATTGTTATTGTTTCGTTACTTTATTATCCTTATTTAATTAAATTTAAGGGTAAAACAGTAAAATAATTTTAAAATCTCTCTGCTCCCCGTGGGAACCAAACACATTTGTAATTAAAACATCTCCCCTCCCATTCCCTCCTAATTCTCGAACCAAACAGTCCCTTAAATATTTTGTTTTCTGAAAGGTAAATTACCTCCAAACATGTATTCTACAATTATTTTGTAAAAAAAAATGTATTCTACAATTATCCTTTTTTTAAAAAATTTAAAATTAAATCAAAATATATGCATAATAATAGCAAACTTAAAAAAAAACTATTTTTAGTTGATTTTTCAAAAAAAAAATACTCTCTCCATTCCTTTTTAAGTGTCTTTTTAGGGTGAATTTTCCGTTCCTATTTAATTGTCTTTTTCATATTTTAAGGGTACGATTTGTCAGTTATACCCTTTGTCAATTACTCTTATCGTTTTCAATAAAACTAATTAATGTTATCTATTTGGAAAACTAAAGTTTATTTTTTTTAAACAAAGTTTGTTTCTTGTTATCTTCAAATTTAAACAAAATTTTGTTACAATCAATGGTTCCAAAAGGAGTTAAAATTCTATAAATAAGATGAGTAGCAATTGTTAAAAATTTCAAGTGCATAGTAAAAGAACAAATTGGAGAGAAGAAAAATAAAAGACTCAATGAATGGTCAAAAGGAAGAAAAAATGGAAGCTAAATAAAGACTCATTGATTAAAGGAGTTTGAAGAAAGTTAATTTTTTCTTAGATTTTGATTAATGTGAAGTTGGAATAATTTTTATATTGACTTAAAATAATTAAAAAGATGTGCATAATATTTAGAAAATTGACAATTGTTTGTTATGAAAGAGAGAGCGCGCAAAAAAGTAGGAATTTATCGGAGAAAAAGATAATAGCTGTCAATTGTTTGTTATGAGAGAAAGATAAAATTAAATTTATTGAAAAGATAAAATGTGTGCAAAAAAAGAGGAATTTATTGGTGGATTAAAATGAGGATATAATAGGAAGAAAATGTGCAAAAATACACATTTCTAATTTAGTGTTAATTTTCTAAAAACACACTTAAAAAAGAACGGAGGGACTAGTTGAATATATTTTGCTACAAATTTTCTCCTAGCAATCTCTTATTTTATTTTGCTTTCAAAAAAGAAAAAGTCTCATATTTTATTTCAAACTAGCGAAAAGACGGGTACTCACGTGCCCACCATTCCGCTCATTTTATTGCGGTAACGTTTGAAAATTATGAACGGTGTTTTTATATGAAATTTTGATTTTGATTAAAACAAAAAAAAAATAAATGTTTGCTGCTTTCAAGTTGTAAAAAATCAAATAAATCATGATTATCCATTTCAATAACACCGACAATAATACAATACAACAAAAATATATATAATCTAAATTCTTTTTTTAACGACACCAACAATATTTCAGTCTTTTATTAAAAAAAAAATGACACCAACAACAATTTTATTATAGAAAAAGTTGTTTAAGGGTATAATTGGAATGATGAAAAAGTAAGTATAAATATACTCATCTTGTTTGTTATACTTTTTAAATGATAAAGGAAAAAAATATATATTCATATTGTGTTTGTTACATTTGTTTTAACATTTAAATTTATTCTTATCTATTTGTTACATACGTTATTTGTATTGAAAATTGAGAGTGTTTTTAGAATGAAAAAGTCAGTTCAAAAGTGCTGAATGGGGTAGTTTTTCTTTTAAAAGAAAATCAAGTATTCAATTGTTTTTTGTGTGAAACCCCTCACAATTTTTTATTTTTTTTGTGTGAATAAATAGGTATTAAAGCGTTTACCTAAAAAAAAAAGTATTAAAGTGTTGGTAAGACTTTTCTTAGCCAAATGGAATTCCAACTAACTTCCCTATTCCTTCTCTAAATTTGTTGGAATAATCCGATTGATCCACAAAATATGGTGATTATCATCACCAACCAAGATCAAACGGTGTAGAATCCTACTAAAAGTCTAAAACCTAGTGGCCCTACATTGAATTCACTGCCTCTTCTCTCCCCTCCTTATATATTCTCCAAGTCTTCATGTTATTTATGCGTTTTCCATTTGTTATTAGTCTATAATTATCAAACCATGACCATCTTATCAAACCCTATGGGATACTCTTCCCTTATCTTCATCAACAAAGCTATAAAATATCCAGAACCAGTTTTCCTTTAGTTTCAATATATTTTCACTTCAAAGTTTGAGTCTTTTTGGTCTCTTTGTGTTCCTTTTTGGTTTTGCAAAAATGGGTTTGGTTGAAAAGAGTCCAAAGAGTCTTCATTTGCATAGACATCATCTTCAACATAAGCAAGAGTTCAAAGGTGTTCCAAAAGGGTTTATGGCTATAAAAGTTGGTCTAGGGGAAGAACAACAAAGGTTTGTTGTGCCGGTGATGTACTTCAATCACCCTCTTTTCATTCAACTATTGAAAGAGGCAGAAGAAGAATATGGATTTGATCAAAAAGGAACCATTACTATTCCTTGTCATGTTGAGGAATTTAGAAACGTTCGTGGTTTGATTGATAGAGACAAAAATCTTCATCAACATGTTGGTTGTTTTGGTTTATGAGAAAACCACGAAGTTGGAAGAAGAAAGAAGAATAAATTTACATGAAAAATTATCTTCTTTTGAGTCTTGACCCTTAAATCATGGTTTCATATTTCCATGATTTGGTCATGTAAATTTCTAGTTTTTAGGTTTATTTCTAGTATAAAACTTAGTTAGGTTTTTTTTTTTTTTTTTTTTTTGAAGGTGAATGACCACAGAATGTTGGTTTTCCGATTGTAGTTAATTTTCTTATTAATTTGATGAGAACTTTAATGAAAGATAGTGATGCTTTTCTATACTTTTCGTGAAGATTTTTTTTCTTCTTTCTTTTACGGGTGAGAATAATTGGTACACCACTCTTTTGGAAAGATAAGATAATCGAAAAGAATGAATTGATTGTAAGTAGGGCTAAAATTTTGTATCTTTTCCTTTTTGAAGAGTCATTGATTGAAATTGCCATTATCAAATTGGTCCATCACAAAATAAAGTGATTCAATAACCGATGGTTTAGAATTGGGGTTACATATAATTTGTACAAAAAAGAAAAGAATTGGGGTTATCTTCTTTTTTTTTTTTAAATAGTTGGCTCAGTTGGTAGCTACCAGGGATAATGTGAGCAGAGAATGGGGTTTGAACCTCGGATTTCCCACTTCTCCACACATAATGCGTGTGAATCTAGTCACTAGGTTACTTGACAAAAAAAAATAGTTGGGTCACATTTTTAATTATTCTGGATGCTCAAATTCGGCCAAAAACTGCCTCTTAAATAGTATTATTATTATTATTATTTCAATGGATGATGTTTCGTTTGAGAGGATAAGATCTAACGAATGAAATTTGGCTAAAGAGAGATTGTGTAGAAGATGTGGGCATTTAGGATTAATGAATTCTGTTATTTAATTTGTGTTATGTGCCGCCTTAGCCTAAAACAAAAACAAAAAAAAAAGGTTGAGAATAAATGTAGAGACCATAAGATTTAGGAAGAGAAACAACTTTAGGGTAAAAATAAAAGATAAAGAGACAACTTTAGGGTTCTGTTTTGAAATCTAACTACAACGCTGCTCTACGTGCTAGAGGATGATCCAAACAGGAGAGAAAATTGAAAAAAGAAATTGATTTTTTTGGTAGTACTAACAACACTCTTCTAAACACTCACTTTTTTGTTGGTTTAAATCATGGTAAGTCTCGTACTTTAAAAAAATAATTGTTTCGATGAAACCATCTCTTTCATAGTCGATTGGCCGTTAATATATAATCAAATCATTTTTTTTCCTTCTATTTATCATACTTTATTACCAAATTAAATGACTGCATTTGTCCCGTGAGCGTAGCTTAGTTGGTAGGACAATGCATTATTATATGCAGGGGTCGGGGTTCGAACCCCGGACACCCCACTTATTTATCTTGTAAGGTGAATTCTAACCATTAAATTACCTGACAAAAAAAAAAAGACTGCATTTAAAGGGATGAATTGAATGCTTCCTAAAATTGCATTCAATCCTATATTTCTAATGTATCACAGAAAATTATTTGAAATAAAAAGAATCAAATAATTTTCTATGATGGAACAAAAGATTTCAAATTTCTATTTCGAATAATTTTTTGATTTAAATCAATGTGAGTTTCACACTTTGGAAATGAGTTCCACTTAAAGTGGTAAGAAATAAATAAATTTCATCCAATATGAGAGTGAAGGTTATAAAGATTGTTGAAAATAGAGCATCTCTAGCATTCCTTTTTTTTTCGTATTACTACTCAAATTTTTAGAGAAAAGAAGCCCGAGTAATTTAATTTACGAAAGTTTTTATAAAATTTTGATTAAAATTATTTAGATTTTGATTAAAATCATATGTATAGATAATAAATATTTTGCAGCTTCATATTTTAACAAACTATGCTTGTCTTTTCAAATGATACCAACAATATAACAAATATAATATCTTTAAAAAAAAATATCAAATTATTATATTTCAAAATAATACCAACAAAAACATTCTTATAATCAAAGTTGCTTAAGAGTATAATTGAAAAAAGAAAAATCCAGCCTATAGATTAATCATTTGAGCTTAATTACTTGGCTAAGGAAATTAATTTTAATCATTGGTATCTAATTACTTATGGTTTTTAAAGAGTGTTTGGGGGCACTCGTTAACGTTTCTCATTTCTTAATTACAATCTTCATTAGTTTCTTTATTTCTCTCATAAATTCACTATATCTTGATTCTCTATTTTATTCTCTTGTGCCGCTATGTGATGTACACTCGTAAAAAGAACCAATTAATTTGAAGGGAATTGAAACCTCTCTATTTAGATACTCATTTTCTCTATATTTCTCTGGAACATCTCATTTCACTCTTAACTATTCTTTCTGAGAGCGATGCCTGAGGAGGATCAAACTAAACTGTAGAATGACTGATGCAAAAGATTAGGATCCCATATAATTAAGGTCAAATCTGATCGACATTGTGATAAATAAAAGTGAATGCAAATTAAAGTCAAGCACTAACTTAAATCAAACCACACCAAATGGCACGCCTCTTCTTTTCGTACCCCTTAATGATGTTCAAAATCAAATAATACACTTTTTCTCTTTTCTAAGATTTTGTTTTCTTTATTATGGTAAGTGCTCAATGTTGAAATACTTTATTTAATTACTAGTGTTCAGACTTTCACTTTTTATTACGCTAATGCTATATAGTATTGATCAAAATTATTTTGATTTTGATTAAAATAATTATAAGTGTGTGTATATATATATTTTTGAGGAAGATATATATAATATATATTTTGCATTTTCATATATAATCTTTGTATCAACATTCCTGTTTGAATTAATTTAAGCACTTAATTCTCATTCTCAATCTCAAATGTGTGCCTTTTAACGTATGTATTAGAATAATCCTAACTTGACCAACATTGGATTGGCTCAAGCAGTAAGAGACTTAGGCTCCTTAAGCATGTGAAAGGCCTCATGGATTCGATTTCTGTCTCTTGCGTTTGAAAAATATCTAATTGGAAGGGAAGAACACACCTTATATATTCCACAGATTCTCCAACGGAGATTAGTCACTTCTAAACAGTCGGAAACTTCGTATCAATATGATGATGATAATAATAATAATAAAAAAGAATAAACTTAGCTTGTGAATATATAACAAGTGAACAAACATATGGACCTAGAGAGGGAAAAATGGAGGTTTTGCATGTAGAATAATTGGTAGACAAAGACAAGCAATAGGGTATGTGGACCATTACTGTTTCTAAAATCAAAGTTTAATAGTATCAACGGGGCCCCGTAGGAATGAGTGAGAAATGTAGAATCTCAAGTGTTTTTCCATTTTCATAGAGAATTGGTTTGTTGGTATCTGAAATTCATTTAATTGGTTAGGTGATTGAGAAAGACAAACAACCGTATTATAAGGTGATTGTGTGTTGATATGCATGACTACCACGTTTGGTGAGGGTCATGATGTTAGCTGATACTATATGCATCCAAAGGCAACATTTAATTCAATTGAAGTATAACCTCAGTCCTTTGTTGTGTTTGCATTCCTTGTTGATGGTTGAAAATTGAACCAAAAGATCTAAATAAGGAACACTATTTCGATTTTGGACCCCTTTGGATTCAACTTAATTCTCCTGATGTTATGGTTCAGGAATATAACGTTTTTTCACATTCGTGAAAATATAACACTATAATAAGAGTGTTACAAACTTTTTTCTTTGGTTAAATACGTTTTTGCTTCCTATAAAATTTTCAAATTTCAAGTTTTAGTCTTTAAAAAAAATTTCATCAATTTTTGGTCCTTCAAAAAATTTCCGTCACATCTTTTGATCCCTGCATTTATATAAAATCATGTGTATCCTTTGAAATTTTGTATTATTTTTTGTGGTCATGTTTAATACGTTATAGAAATCTCTTTTGCAAAAGTTTAATTTTTTTAACAAGTTATGAATTAAATATGTACGTCATATTTAATTCATATAATTTGTTAAAAAAAATTCAATATTTTTTTGCAGAAGAGATTTTTATAATATTATAAACATTTCGATAAAAATTCATTCAAAAATGTGAACAATACAAATGATTTGATTTAAAAATAGGGACCATATGTGGGGGTAGAAATTTTTCAGGGACCAAAAATTTATGAAAATTTTTATATGGCCTAAAACTTGAAATTTTTTTAAAAATTATATGGATCAAAACCATATTTAACCCCATCTTTTTTTAATGTTGATTTTAATATTCACTTTCTTCGTTATATATTTTCTTTTTACAAAACTTTCTTTGTTATATAAAGAGTGCTAATAACACTTTTTTTTAACGCTCACTCTAATACTTATTAGATGAAATCTATATGGAGCTTACACCTTAGAAATTGGTTTAAGTGAAAGATGTTGGAATATTTTATTATATATTTTAATTTTTTTTAATTGATTTATTTAATAAGAAAATACTAATGAGTGCTCTTAAGAAATTGACTAAAGAAACAAATGCAAAAGTATTATGTTCGGAAGTGGTGTACTAATTCAACTTGTTAGAAATTCATTTTCTCAAGAAGCCAAACTAGTACCCTGAAATTGACACATGAGAAAATCAAACTTGAGACCTTGAGACTTTGAGAGAAGCACACCACAAAGCCTCAAGCCAACACTACTAGGTCAACCCAAGTGGGTTAACTTGTTAGAAATTCATAATTTGTTATTTCTAATATAAAACTTCTATTTTTTTTGTTTCCTTAGCTAATGCATTAGGACATTTATTAGCGTAAACTATTTAATTATTATATTCTAATATTGTTATGTGGACATATATATTTGTTCAACTATGTTAGTTATTTATTTTAGAGTCTTAAACACTTAGTGATCAAATGAAGTAAAAAAGCTAACTAAATGACCCATTTAAAAAAGAATGAAAATCATAATTAGACATGACTCTATATATAAATTTGCCTATATGAATGTTTTATTGTTGGTATCATTAAAAAATATAAGTATAACTTGTTACAATAATGAAAATGCAAAATATATGTACTTCGTCAAAAAAAAATGTACCTATAATTTTAATCAAAATATTTTATATCAAAATTAAAATTTCATAAAAGTTATTGTTTGTGATTCATACGCATTAATACAATAAAAAGAGCAGACATACACGTATGGAGTGAACGCCAGTGTAGAAAAAGTTTGTTCCAGTCTATTTAAATTATTTGAAAACTTAAAATATAAATTAGTTACGTTGATAACATTTAAGACTTTGAGATCTGCTTTAATCTTTGCTGATGTTGAAATAAGAATATTTGGAAAACATAATATGGAAGAAAATACATTTTTTTTCTTGTGTTGAAATAAGTAATAAGTAAATTTGGAAGAGTAAATATGGACGGGAACATTTTTAAGAACATTTTAAATTTTTATCTGTAGCTAACATTCGGACCATCGGTTAAATTTGAGGGTATACGTTTTATAGTCTCTTAAATTTATTAGATTGTAACTCTCAATCATAGGAAACCTATCATTATTTTGTAGATTAAAGCATCACTCTCAATCAATTTATTGATAAGCAATCTGAAGAACTTATAGAATGAGCATATGTCGTTAACGCGGTTGTCAACAAAAATTATGAGCTCAGTTGAGGACATTAACCTCGCCTTTTCGTCTCCAATTCCGGTTACCTCTCTGGATCGATATATAAGGCGGAACAATAACAATTTTGACTGTGCAGTTCTCAATGTTGATGGAAGTTGTATTGGTAGTCCGGTTAGAGCGGGCTTTGGTGGATTAATTCGCAACAGTGCCGGATTTTTTCTTGCTAGCTTCTCAGGTTTCCTACCATCTTCTTCAGCTATTTTGCAAGCTGAGTTGACAGCCATATATTACGGTCTCTCCATGGCAAAGGATATGGGTATCACAGAGTTGGTCTGTTATTCGGACTCTCTCCTTTCTATCAACGTCATCAATGGCAGTGGTTATAGATTCCACGTTTATGCGGTGCTTATTCAGGAAATAAAAGCTTTGCTTTCTCAAGCTAACTATTCGTTACATCACACGCTCCGCGAAGGTAATCAATGTGCCGATTTTATGACTAAGCTAGGAGCCTCTTCAGATGATATCTTCTTATCCCATCAGTTTCCACCAGATTATCTTCGCCCGTTGCTGAGGATTGATACACCAGGAACCTTGTTCTTAAGAGCTTAGTTTTCTTTGTTTCTTTCTTTTTTCTGTTTTCCCTTAGCTTTGTAACCAAAAAAAAAGAAAATCAAACTTGAGACTATGGTTATTGGTTGCACCCCTCGCAAAAATCTCGACTCCAAAAGGATGTTTACATCGGTATTAGTTGAGACAAATACCCTTTGTAAAGAGTTCCATTGTACTCTCTTCATTTTTTCAACACACCAAAAAAAACCTCACAAAGAGACAAAAAAAATCATAAATCAATGAATTTATTGAGAGTCCATTTGTAACCAATTAAAATCAAAGTGATTTTGAGATTGAATAATTTAAACAATATTTTTAGAGATTTTATAAAAAAATTAGAATTTATTTTGCGTTTGATTATTGTAATAAAAATAAAAAAATTTAGATAAATTTTGTTTGTTTGGCCACAACTATATAAAGGAGATTTTTTATTACAGAATTAACTGAAACTTTTGACACTTATTTTCTCTCTTCTAATTTTTTTAGAAGCTAGTCTTAACAACTTCTTATTTCTTATTTGAATATATATGTTTTTAGATTTGATTTTTTAAAAAAGATGTAAAAACAAACGCAAGCAACACTCTTATAAATGATTTTTTACTTTTTCAAAAAGTTTTTTTTCTTGAAAAAATTATGGCCAACGGGTTTTGAATTTAGCAAATACGACTTATTTATATATGTGGAAGGATGGTAGCTCCTTTTTTTTTACGACTTATTTATCTTAAAATTTTCCAAATCCGATGTTTTTTTATAAGGGAGATCCCGCATTTTGTCATATTATTAAAAAAGCGATTTTAACTTCATATATTTCTAAAAATACTTTGCATGAGAATTTACTCAAAAGTAGTAGAAGATATTTTATATTTATTTGTAATAAATTTAAAGAGTAATTTTGACATTCGGTAACTTAAATATTCATCGTTACTGATTTAACATAACAAAATTGACATTTTTTTTTTCAATAAGAAATTTGACGAAAATGATTTATAAGGAAATGGTTTCATCAAGTTGCTACGAGGATTTTGGGGACTAGAGATGGCTTTTTGTTTTGGAATTATTTATGGCTTGGTGAAGAAAGATTTGAAATTTAGATTCCCAAATCTATATTCGTTATCGAGTGATAAAGAAGTAAAAATGAGGAGATGTTTTGCTATCTCATTGAGGCAATGTAAACGACTCATTCTGAGGGCTTCCCTTCAAGTATCATTTATGGCTTCAAGAGTTTGATTTGGACAGCTCGTTAGTTAGGGTTGTAAAGAAGTTATGGAGTGCATCGATACCATAAAAAATTAGTGTATTTAGATGGAGATTATTGCAAGAGAGATTACATACATAAGTGGAGTTGTGATAAAAGGTTAGAATTATTTTATTGTTTCTTGGTGACGGTTTCTGGTCTTCTAAAAAAAAATAGTAACATAATCTTTTTTGTTAAAAGATCGTAAACGGTCACCATAACTCAAGGGAAGTTTTTTTTTTTTTTTTAAGGAAATAAGTTTATATCATTTCATTACTTAAAATGTGTTTAATACAATTTGGTATTTCTATCAAAATCTAGAAATTAGTTGAAGATGTGGTCTGCTTAGCTAATATATGGACTGTCTCATTTGCTTGTCTCCTTACAAATAGGGATGGGCATAGTTCAGTTCAAACCCAAAACTGTGTCCGAACCGAACTGAATTGTTTTTCAGTTTGTTTGAACTGAACCGAACTATAACGAAACAGTTCGAACCAAACCAAACTAGTGCACTGTTGTTAAAAAAAATCTGCATATATTGGTCCAATAATATCTCCAAAAAGTGGACCAAATGCTACATATATTTACGATTCTCAATGCATTGTTGGTATTTCGTTTGTCTTCTTCACTGTGTGACGCTTTTCGGTGACAAGGTCACCGCCACTGAAGGTATGGAAGCTTCAACCCCACCGCCACCACCACACGATCTTCACCAACATTCCTTCTTCTCTTACACTGCATTACTTCCATCGACCTTGTCTCATCTTGGATTCCATTAGCTTGCAACCGCAACTCCGTCGCTCTCCGGCGCTGCAACCACCGTTTGGACCGGTCTTTCCACCATTTTCGCTCCCTCCGACGCATAACCGTCACTTCCAATTCGATTCTTTCAGACATCACTACTGGTGGTGCTCCAATAGTCTTCATCGGAGGCGTTGAGATTACTCAACCGGATCTGTTCAATAACAAAATGGTTGTTGTTCATGGCCTTCAAGGTTTGGTCTCTATGCTACCTCTGTTTTCTTGCAACTTAAAGAAAATGACTTCACTCTCCTTTCTGTTTTATCCTGATCACACAGTGCTCACATTCACACTCCCGGAGCCACCGTGCTTCATAGTAACAGTTCGGTTAATAACTGCCCTCTAAGTAACAGTTCGGTTAATAACTTTTATATATCGGTTCGGTTCAATATCAGTTTGGTTTGGTTCATTTCAACAGTTTGGTTCAGTTTTTAGTTTTTTTGCCCACCCCTACTTACAAACTCAACACTAGAGTTGACATAATATTGTTCAAAGATAGTTTTACAATTATGGATAATCATACCAAATTCTGTAACATCCTGACGTGCAGATGAAAAACTATCCATCAGTTTTTTGGCATCAAGCTCAAAATCGATAAGTCCTAAGTGTAATTGGTGAACCCATTCCATAGCTGATAACAATCCAAGAGTTTCGCCAACATGTACCTCACAGACTAGAGTAAACCATTCCATTTTTGCCAAAACAAAAGTGCATGTATCATCCCTTATATAGACTCCTATTCCCACTCTATTAGAAAGCTGTGAGAAAGAAGCATCAATATTGCACTTAAATCTTCCTTCAGCTGGTTTGATCCATTTCACATTTCCTTCTTGTCGCGGCTGTGCACAAGATGTATTACAAAACCTACGTGCATCTTGCCAATCATGAAGCATAACTTTTTCTCTCTCCACAACATAGACTTGAGTATCAATTACCTCATTCCACACTTTGTTGTTTCTTTGTTTCCATATACTCCACAACACACAACAAAATAAAGCCGCATCTTCATTAGATAAATCATGTAATGCTTTGAAAATAATATTCTTGCTATCCATATCTTGTTGTAGCAAAAGAGAAATAGAAGAAAAGAAAGGAAGCATACTCCAAACATTTAAGCTACATGGGCATTGAAAAAATAAATGAAGTGTATCCTCACTGCCCACCGTACACAGTGTACAATCTATAGGACATGTGACTCCTTTATCTTTTAGACGTACACGAGTTGGTAAACAATTTCTACAGATTCGCCACATAAAGTTTTTTTACCTTTGGGGGAATCTTGAGCTTCCGGATTAGATTCCAAGAGCCTTGCACCTTGAAATGAGATGTATCAAGTAATTCTTGCACACAAAAACGATATGCACTACGTGAAGGAAAATCGATTCGTTTTCAGAATAAGCAACGGATAAAAATTCAATTTTCTTTCCTTGGATCATTACGAATTAACACATGAATCAGTGATTCGATTGTTACCTCGAAGTGTGGAATCTGAAAGCTGGAAACTGGAATCTCGATCACAGCAAAGCAAGCAGCAAGCAGCAGA
>Ga0228710_1001273_pt1 | contig 37204 bp, 16 predicted proteins | sample MedpolnodulmetaG_FD_177995 | JGI IMG/M metagenome (GOLD analysis project Ga0228710, IMG submission 177995) | Root nodule microbial communities from Medicago polymorpha collected in Santa Monica, California, United States - pink nodules | ecosystem: Host-associated > Plants > Roots > Nodule...
CTGCTTTGCTTTGCTCGTGATCAGAAAGATTTCTGCTACAAAGGTTCTGCTCTTCAAGAGGTAAACACATGAATCTTAAAGTGTTTAAGTTTCTGTTTGATTTGTGATTAATGATTTAATCAAGATCAGTTTCAATGGGATTTCTTCCGCAAAGAGGATTAAATTTTAGGAAAACCCCTCTATAAATCCCTTCATCATGATTACTGTAACATTCTCATCATCCTTAGCTCCTTCCTTCTCTAGATTCTTTTGAGTAGAGAAAGGCATATTTTCAAGTTCCAACCGAGAGTCGGTGGATTTACTGATATTGATAGAATCAGCAGGAACAATCTTAGACTGAGGAATCTCATGATGAACAGAATCAGTAGTAATTTCTTCAACAATGAGAATCCCACTTGCAGGAATTTTCTTGCTATGCACATCAAGTCCACCTTGTTTCTTGCCAGACACGGTTTTGAAAGCATTGGATGTGCCAGAAGCATGTTTCTTTCCATTCACATCAGTCCTAGTTTTCATTCTAGCAGGCACTTCAGTATTGTTTGTGTGATTCATTTTCATGCAATTTTGTAAGCTATGTCCCAAGGTTTTGCAATTAGCACAGAAGGAAGGCTGCTTCTCATAAAAGACATTAATGGACAAAGCATGATCTTCCCTTTCCACAACAACAGTTTCAAAGAGCTGCTCAGATAGGTCCACATCCATAAGAACTCTAGCAAAAATCCCAAAACGTCTGCTCTGAGTTACCTCATCAATTGCAAGAGGGGTACCTAAGCCTGAAGCAATCTCAAACAGGGTTGTCTTCCTCCAATATTCTTGGGGTAAGTGCATCAACCTGACCCAAATTTGAGCATGAGTTTGCATTTGAGCTTGAGGCTTGAAATCTTTTGTCTAGCGGTAGAAACGAAGGAACCCAGGTTTCATATTCACCACCCTCAATGCCCAAACTCTTTGCATATCTTCAGCTGAACTGAAATTAAACTCGAAAAAACCCTTACCAAGAGGTGTAAGATTCCAATTGTGCAGATCAGGCCACAAACCGGAAAGCTTCTGTTTCAATGAAAGTGTTGTCAATGGAGGATCCCCCTTGTGCAGAGTGACTCTGCCATGGAGGCTGCACTTACACGCAGCAACACCAAATTCATACTCAGCTTGCGAAATTTTGACACGCACTGATGTTCCTATCACAATTTTGGGTGGCAATTTAGTCAATTGAAGGTCACCGGAACAAGATAGAGCTTGAGTGAAGGATTTACCAGAATCCGACGATTTCGCCGCCGCAGGTACCACTGTCTCCACAGAAGCTAAGCACGGCCAAGGACATATTGAAGACATGGAGAACGAAAATCACAATTCAGAAGCAAAGAGACAACCGTAACCACTTCGAGAACCAAGCGCCTAAAACCACCAATGCCAAACACTAAGACGCAGAAAACCCGTGGAGAGAAGCGATGCAGATGATGGAGGCAAGAAACGCATGTGAAACGACGAAGGTAATCGAAGAAAACGGTGAAAAAACGGCTACCAAAGCTGCACTGGAGGTAGATAAATTCACCGGAAAAAAACGGTTAGGGAGAGGAGAGAGAACCATACCCTACCAGAGAGAACCACTTCTCTTCAACTTCAATAAACTTCTCCATACTCCATGATGGTTGTGAGATTTGAGGACTCATATGCAATAAAAAGTAAAAATAAGGAGCATCACGTATTAATAGAAAAACATTTAGGTTGCAAGTTTGTGGGGGGTTTTGCCGTTTTGGTGATGTATTGCAATTAACGAGGAGATTATGGACGGGAATTCTAACATTATAGGCGGATTATGGTTATGCAGACTTAACAGGCATCATTAATGATTGAGTTAAATATGTTTTTGGTCCTTATAAATATATTAACTTTTCGTTTTAGTCCCTCTAAAATTTTCCTTCAACTTTTAGTCCCTATAAAATTTTCAATCACTACTTTTAGTTCCTAGTTTTAAGTTATTTTTTGTGTTTTTTTCAAAGAAATTATGCAGAAATGTGTATAATATTGTAAAAACCTTTCCTAAAAAAATTATGATTTTTAAAAAACATAAATTAAATATGAATTTTTAACTGTAAAAAATATAAAAATTCATATTAAATTCATGTTTTGTTAAAAAATTCTAATTTTTTTTGGAGAGATTATTATAATATTATGAATTTTCTGCAAAATTTTATTCAAAAATGTGAATTCTACATATCAGTTTACTTTAAAGGATGGACCAAAAGTGAAGATGAGAAATTTTTTAGGGACTAAAAGTTAAAGAAATTTTTTAGAGGGACTAAAACAAAAAATTGACATATTTATAGGGACCAAAAATATATTTAACCCTTAATGATTTTTTTCCTATCATACTTGTTATCATTTATTACTCTATTTTTTTTTCATTATTTTAATCTCTTCTTCTCATATCATTAATATGGGATAATTTTGTAAAATCATTTATAATTTCTCTTTCCAATACAAAATTAACTACATTTCATAATATGTGTGAAAATGTCAAAACAACTTATAATACAATAATGAGAGAGTAATAGATTATAGGTAAGTATGTAACTCGATATAATAGAAAGTGAGGAAGTCGTCGATTCAAATCATGCTTTCCTTTTATATATAATTTTTATAGGGGTCCTTTTATATATAATTATATAGTATTTATTTACGCGGTCAATTGTTCAAATTGACCTTATAAAATATGCGATGTCCGAAAAATATCTCAGCAAAATAAAAAAACATATATTCCAACCTTGTAATATGACTTTACAAAAATCAGGGACCGATAATTATGATTTTTTATGCCACATGTTGAATTTGTTTATTTTTAAAAAATTTAAAAATTTTATGGTGAAGGTTCTTACAATGTTCTAACCATGACTACACAATTAAGGAACGAAATTTGACGCAAGAGTATACATTTATTCGAAACAAAATTGCAATTTTGCACATTTTGTTTGAAAGTAAAAATAAATTGAAACATTTTTGAAATATCATGAGGCTTTGCAAATCTTTTTTTATGTATTTTTATACATGTTTCTTCAAACAAATAACTAAAAATTTGATTTATAGGTCAAAATCTCTGTTGTTTTGTTTTTTGAGTTTTTCCTGTTTTAAAATTTATAATTAATTTATCCTTAGTCGAAAAATTTCAATTTTTTTTTTGCAAATCCATATTTTAATGTCTTAAACATGTTTGAAAAAAATCTTTATTTGTTTATGTAAAACCATATTTTTTTTTCAATGGGTTTTAACGTCGTTTGTCTATTATAATCACCACCATTTATAATAGACAAAAGATGATGAATGAGTTGACCATCTTTTGTCTTTTCTCATTGTTCTCATTTCTTTTTCTATAACATTTTTTGTCTATTAGTATGAGTTAACCAAAGTCTACACAGAATATTCAACAAATAGAAGGAAGACTAATGACTTGGGCTTTGCCCTCTCTTGTACCAAAAAAAAAAGAAAAGAAGAAAGACTAATGATGATGAAATTTTTATAAATCATATGGATCAATTTGATTCTACAATCTAAACATGGCTTGCACTCTACTTCTTCCCTTTTTTATCTTCTCACTGATTCTTCAATCCATCAGTGTTGTAGCTCAAACCAAAAGTACCATAGCAGCTGGTGATTTTCATATTGCAGAAACCAATACCTCTCCATGGTTGCTTTCACCTTCTGGTGACTTTGCCTTTGGTTTTCTTCCAATCCAAGAAACTGACCTTTTTTCGCTTTCCATTTGGTATGCAAAAATTTTAGTGAAAACTGTTGTGTGGTATCCTAATGGAGTCAGTCCTACACCAATAGGGTCAAAAGTGGAGCTAACTTTCACTGATGGGTTGGTGCTAACTTCTCCGAATGGTGTAAGGTTATGGAATACTGAGCAACTCAGTAGTGATGTTTTTTCCGGTGTGCTCAATGACACTGGGAACTTTGTGCTTGCAGGTCGTGCTTTCAACACTCTTTGGCAGACTTTCGACTTTCCCTGTGACACCTTGTTGCCTTCTCAGATTCTTCTAAAAGATGGAACCTTGTTGCCTTCTCAGGTTCTTCAAAAAGATGGAAAGCTTTCTTCAAGGCTTAAGGAGTCAAATTTCAGTAAAGGAAGGTTTGAGCTTGTTTTACAAAATGATAGTAATCTTGTTATTCATTCTATTAATTTACCATCTGGTAATGCTAATGAAAACTACTATGAAAGTGGAACTGTGGAATCCAATACTTCAAGTGCTGGAGCTCAATTGGTCTTTGACAAATCAGGAGACTTGTATCTCTTGAGAGAGAACAATGAGAAATTCTATATCTCAGGACAAAATGAAGAGAGTAAAGTCTCTACTACTAATTTTTATCTTAGAGCAACTCTTAATTTTGATGGAGTGTTATCACTTTTCAAGCATCCAAAGAACTCAACTGATAGTGGAAATTGGACTACAGTGTGGTCTTATCCTAAAAATATATGTCAATATATTGTTAGTTCAGGTAGTGGTGTTTGTGGATATAATAGCATCTGCACTTTGGGAGATGATAAGAGGCCAATATGTCAGTGTCCAAAACGTTACTCACTGCTTGATCCTGATGATCCACATGGTAGCTGCAAGCCAGATTTCATACAAGGATGTGCAGAAGATGAACTAAGTAAAACGAAGGATCTATACGAGTTTCAGGTTTTGAATGACACTGATTGGCCTCTATCAGATACCGTGCTTCTAACACGTTTTACAGAAGAACAATGTAGGAAAGCTTGTATGGAAGATTGCATGTGTTCTGTGGCTATTTGGAGGTTAGGTGATAGTTGTTGGAAGAAGAAGTTACCACTCTCAAATGGGAGAGTTGATGCAACTCTAAATGGTGCTAAGGCTCTCTTGAAAGTGAGAAAAGAAGTGAACACGAATAATAATAATAATAACAATAGACAAACTTTGGTTTTGGTTGGTTCTGTGCTTTTTGGTAGCTCTGCTATTCTCAATGTTGTATTGATTGTAACAATCTGTGTCAGCACCTCCATTTTTCAGTACAAGAAGAAGCTTAGAAGAGATATCAAAAGTTACACGTGCGTTGAAATTCAATCCAATTTGTGTTGCTTCACTTATGAAGTGCTTGAAGAAGCTACCAATGGATTTGACAAAGAGCTAGGAAGGGGAGCTTTTGGTATTGTTTACGAAGGAGTCATCAACAACGACACAGCTTCCAAAACTCGGGTGGCAGTGAAAAAGTTAAACAGTTTTTTGTTGGATCAAGCTCATAGGGAATTCAGGAATGAGCTGAATTCCATTGGTCTCACTCATCACAAGAACTTGGTTCGTTTACTTGGATTTTGCGAGAGTGGAAGTGAAAGACTGCTTGTTTATGAGTACATGAGCAATAGCACTTTGGCAAGTTTTCTTTTCAATGCTGATGATGAGAAACAAAAACCAAGTTGGAAACTAAGGCTAGAACTTGCAATAGGGATAGCTAGAGGACTTGTGTATTTACATGAAGAGTGCATCACTCGGATCATCCATTGTGACATAAAGCCTCAGAACATACTCCTTGATGATTACTTCAATGCAAGAATTTCTGATTTTGGATTAGCCAAGTTGTTGAACATGAATCAAAGCAAAACCAACACTGGCATAAGGGGAACAAAAGGGTATGTTGCACTTGAATGGTTTAAAAACATGCCTATCACTGCTAAGGTGGATGTATATAGTTATGGTGTAGTGCTACTTGAGATAATTTCATGTCGAAGATGTGTTGAAGAAATGGATGAAGAAGATGTAGACAAAGCAATTTTAACTGATTGGGCTTATGATTGCTACAAAGATGGTGCTTTAGATGCATTGGTTGAAGGCGACATTGAGGCATTGGAGGACAAGGAAATGCTGGAGAAATTGGTAAAGATTGCTATTTGGTGTGTTCAAGAGGATCCATGTCTTAGACCAACCATGAGAAATGTGATACATATGCTTGAAGGTACTGTTGAAGTGCAAGCTCCGTTAAACCCCTCACCATTTAGTATTCAATATTCTCTAAATTAATAAGTTGGTAAGCAAGGGGTTCAGCTTGTGCTTATCCTTGCTTTGCTGTTTTAAGCACACTGTGATATTGCTTTTATGTCTGTGGATCAAGCTGTGGTTTTATGTACCTTCAAGAGTAGTTGTGTTGTGTACCCGTGTATATGGGTGCGACTGTAACTTCTATATTAAGGTAAGCCGCAATATAGAATAAAAACATTTAAGTGTATTATAAAATAATTGAAAAAAAAAAAAGGTTTTGTGAAATCATAAGGTTAGAACTCCGTAGAAGAGAATAGAGTGAGTTTTCATGTATTGGAATCAAAGAATTAAAGAAATTGTATTCACAAATCTAAGAGTTACAATGCAATGACCCTACCATTTATACTAGCTACGACACTACTCATCTCTAACTAGAATTAGTTTCAATGTTATAATCAACTCCTAAAACTGTATAAAAAACCAGTTAGTTAACAATTACTCCTAGCTAACTTGTACATCAAGTTACTTCTATTTCCTTCTCAACCTTACAGTTAACATCCCCCTCAAAAATATATGTCGAGCATTCCAAGCTTATTGTGCAAGGCATTGAATGAACCCGGATGTAGTGATTTTCTCAGGATGTCTGCAACCCGCTCTTTTGATGACACAGGGAGTAAATGCAAAACACCGGATTGTATCTTATCGCACACCACATGACAATTAATCTCTATATGTTTTCTTCTCTCATGGAAAACATGATTTGCTGCTACATGTAATGCTGATTTTTATTGTCACAATAAATGATGACGGTTCGGGATGAGAAATGAGAAAATCATGTAGTATATGTAGTAACCATTAGGCCTCACGTTGTGACCCATCCTACCATCTCACCACCAACCTCCGTCGTTCTCTCGCCATGCCGGCGTCCACCGTCAACCAGAAACCATTCACATTACCGACGTGGACGAATATCTAATATCTATATCTACATAGTTGCTCTCTCTCTCTCTCTCTCTAAAGATTAGATTGCCAATTTCAAAATGAAAATTGAATCTTTTACATCATCTGTGCAAGTAAAACCAAATGCTAAGTTTAGTCCATATGAATCAAATTTTATCATTGTGCATCTGCTTCACTTTCTTCAATTACATTGAGTGATCAAGTTGTGCTTCACTTACCCCAAATGGTACTAATTTAAATCATGTTGCATGTTGACAACATTTGGAGATCAATAGCTTAGAAATTGTGAATTTCTTCTCCTTCAACTTTGAAGCAATTAGTCTGTTATTCTCTTGGATATCATGCAGAAGGCAGTGTTTTATAGACCGCAATTTTCCTGTTAGATCATACTACACATACAAACACAATTCATGATCAGAACTTGGATTTTTAACAATAATAAATATTGCAGAAGCATTAAACTGTACGTAAGCTGAGAACTTAAAAGCCTAATCATATTCAAAATCACCTTTTCCTTGATGAGATTCATGAGTTCACCACTTGCAAAGTTATAAGAAGCCTTAATACATTCAAGATAATGACGATTTGAGCCAAAACTCATCAGTTTTGAATTTTCTGATGGAGGGACCTAGAGTAACAAGTAACTGTATTTAGTGAACAGTAAATATTTCACAAGCACACTCCAACTTGAATGGCTAAAGAGTGGATAAATTATTCTACATACAAGCATAACAGTATCAACACCTGAACATTGTGTCCACATTCTCTCATGACATTTAGATATTTTCCTGTGGTCAAAATTGTTCCTGCAGAATTCGCAAGAAAGCTTGGAATTCCATCTTTGAGGCTATAATGCTGTCGCCAGTACTTAGCATCATAATCTTTAGTGAGACTCTCAAACCTACCTTCTAGTTTGAATAAGGTTGTCCTGGCTCAAACCTAGCTTGGGCCTTGGGCATCCAACAACTTTTTAACTCTTAGGAAGACTTTGCCGTTCATTTGGGTCTCACAAAGGCTCGAGGGGTTAGTCTCCACATTTAAGCTCAGAAGATACTTGGTTTACACAAAAAAATCCAAATGTTAATTTATAGGATGCAAATTTTTATCATTTTGTAATAATAGGATTAATTATTGTCAAAAGACAATAAAATTATAAATATTCTTGTTTATAATGCAAATAATATTTTGTTTAGAAAACAATGAAAATATAGTTCAAAATAATTTACCATGAAAAATGCACTTTAAAGAACACAAATCATTTGTCAAGTTTGTAATTTATTTATTTTCTATGAAAATGGGAAGTGTATCATGCGTTTGTTATCTCCAAAATTAAACCAATTTGTATAATGGTTTAGTATGAGTTGACCAAGTCTACACAAAGAATATTCAACAGATATAAGAAAGACTAATGACTAAGTGATGAAATTTTTGAGGACACAAACAATTACTATTTGTTATAAAAAAGCATATGGATCAAATTCTACAATTTAAACATGGCTTTCACTCTACTTCTTCCCTTTTTCCTCTACTCATTGATTCTTCAAACCATCTATGTTGTAGCTAAAACCAGAATTACTATAGCCATTGGTGATTCTTTTACTGCAGATACCGGCAACTCTCCATGGTTGCTTTCACCTTCTGGTGACTTTGCCTTTGGTTTTCTTCCAATCCAAGACACTGATCATTTTTTGCTTTCCATTTGGTATGCCAAAATTTATGAGAAAACTGTTGTGTGGTATGCTAATGGAGACAGCCCTGCACCAAAAGGATCAAAAGTGGAACTCACTGCTAATGATGGGTTGGTGCTAACTTCTCCAAATGGTGACAAGTTATGGAATACTACTGAGGGACTGAGAAGTGTTGGAGTTTCTCGCGGTGTGCTCAATGACACTGGCAACTTTGTGCTTGTGGATGGTGAATTCAAAAGTCAGTGGGAAACTTTCAACTTTCCTAGTGACACCTTGTTGCCTTCTCAGGTTCTTCACAAAGGTGGAAGCCTTTCTTCAAGGCTTAAGGAGACAAATTTCAGTAAAGGAAGGTTTGAGCTCCTTTTACAAAATATCGGTAGTCTTGTTATGCATTCTATTAACTTACCATCTGGTTATGTTAATGTAGAAAACTACTATGAAAGTGAAACTGTGGGAACTCAATTGGTCTTTGACGGATCAGGGGACTTGTATCTCTTGAGAGAGAACAATGAGAAATACTATGTGTCAAAAGAAGAGGTTAAAGTCTCCACTAGTAATTTTTATCTTAGAGCAACTCTTAATTTTGATGGAGTGTTCACACTTCTTAAGCATCCAAAGAGTTCAACTGATAGTGGAGGTTGGACTATAGTGTGGTCTCAGCCTGAAAATATATGTCATTATTTTCCTAAATTAGGTAGTGGTGTTTGTGGATATAATAGCTACTGCTCTTTGGGAGAGAATAAGAGGCCAACATGTCAGTGTCGAAAAAGTTACTCACTGGTGGATTCTGACGATCCATTTGGTAACTGCAAGCCACACTTCATACACGGATGTGCAGAAGATGAACTAAGTGAAACAAAGGATCTGTACTACTCTAAGATTTTGAATGGCACTTATTGGCATCAAAATGATTATACGCTTCTAAAGCCTTTTACAGAAAAACAATGTAAGCTAGCTTGTATGGAAGACTGTATGTATTATTATTTGTTTATATTCTGGCACATTGATATTTGATATATCCTTGATGTATAATTTCTTATTTTTATTATTTATATATGTATCTTTTGAGCTCTATGTCTCTTTTCTTTTTATCTGAATTGTTAATTAGGTCATTACTTTGTTTTCTTATCTGATGGGTTAACATTCTTATCTCATGAAGTATGAATGAATTCTTATCTCAACTTCATTTATCGTTTTTATGCAAATACATTATTATTCTTTACCAAAGGGGATAAGATGGTTTTGCTTTTGCAGAAGACGCCATGTATCTTTCAGCTTACGCACACAAATTTGATCATGTTTATCTATACATTTGCATTACAAGAATTAGGAGAGCATTAGTTGCTTGTATCTTCTATTCTCAACAAAATAACTCATCTTTTACATCGGCATTCATTTCACTATCTTCATTTTCTCGGCAATTACACCAAGCTACAACTTACTTGAACCTATTTTAATTAATATCATTATATATATTTCTTATTCTTATCTTCGATTTCATATGTTATCAACAACTTCACTATATTAATAATTAACAGTTATTTATTCTCTAATTTTTTTTCACAAACTAAACATTCAAGATATCTGCGCATTGCGCGGGCTTATATCTAATTATAGCTAATTCCTAAAATTGTATTGAGAAACAATTAGTTAACAACTACTCCTAGCTAACTTGTACATCAAGCTACTTCTATTTCCTTCTCAACCTTACAGTTAACATCCCCCTCAAGCTGGAATAGATGTCAAGTATTTCAAGCTTGTTGAGCAAGACATTGCATGAACCTGGATGTGGTGATTTTCTCAGGATGTCTGATGACACTGAGAGCAAATACAAAAAACCAGCTTGTATCTTATCGCATACCACATGACAATTAATTTCTGTGTATTTTGTTCTCTCATGAAAAACATGATTTGCTGTTATATGTAATGCTGAATTACTGTCACAATAAATAATGACCAGTGGGGGATGAGAAAGGAGAAAATATGTAGTATATATATAGTAACCATTGGGCCTCACATGTTGCTTGAGCTAATGTTCTGCATTCTTCCTTAGATGAGGACCTAGATACCACTGAGTACGTCTTACTTTTTCAGCTAATCAATAAAGTTGCACGGAAAAAGTAGAAACCAATCGTGGAGCGTGTAGCATCAGGGCATGCTCCCCAACCTGAGTCTGAAACACCACCACATCAGCAACCCCAACATCGTGACCCATCCTACCATCTCGCCGCCAATCTCTGGCTGCTTCATTGCCATGCCACCATCCGCCTTACATCATACTGTGCAAGTAAATCCAAATGCTAATTTTAGCGCATATGAATCAAATTTTATCATTGTGTTTCTGCTTCACTTTCTTCAATCACATTGAGTGATCAAGTTGTGCTTCACTTACCCCAAATGGTACTAATTTAAATCATGTTGATAACATTTGGAGATCAATAGCTTAGAAATGGTTAATTTCTTCTCCTTCAACTTTGAAGCAATTAGTCTGTTATTCTCTTGGATATCATGCAGCTTTGTTGCTGCAAGATGTTTCAAATTCACTTAAAATAAATTCATCAATCAATTTTAATGATATTGTTCCCAATTCATGAAAGACAAAAGTAATTAGATGGAAGCAGAACAAAATTCAGATGGAGTAGTGCAGCAAGTTATACTTGAAATAAGAAAAAGGACAAAGTGGTGAAGATGGCCAGTGGCGTAGGGGATGGACGGTTGTTGGCAGCGTTGGAACGACGACATCCAAAGGCAGCAGGAGTGGCAGCAAGAAGGCAAGCTGGCTCACGGCGTATTGGTTTCTGGTTTGTCCCTTTTATGGATATATGTTGTTTTAACTTTGTTTCTTAAAATTTTGTTAAAAAAAAAAAACTTTGTTTCTTAATTTCACTAGAATGGCAAAGTGGAATCAGCACATTATTATTCTAGTAATGTGATTGCATCAAATTTGAACCCTGTAAAACTACAACCTATGATAGTTAAAATTAGAAAGTTGAAACATAGCAAATAGAGAGGAATTTGGTTACATAGATTCTGTACGAGTAAGTTTTTAGTCTCTCCAAATACTCACATTAGCATTGATTTGCTGAGATTCTTTTGAGTTAGAATTTAACTTTACTAAATGAGAACAAAATATTCTTGTTTGGATACTACCATAATTTTTAATCTTGTTTAGAAAAAAAAATATAGCTGAATTTTTTTTCCGGTGTAAAGTCCACTTTAGAAGAACACAAATACATGTTAAAAATCAAAATTGTAATATATTTTTATTTTCTATGCAAAGGGAAGTGTATCATACGTTTGTTATCTCCAAACTCCAGAGTATACCAACTTGTGTGTTGGTTAATTGGTTTAGTATGAGTTGACCAAGTCTACACAAGGATACAAAAATGACTAGTGACTAAGTGCTTTAATTTTGATGACACAAACAATATCTATTTACTATGAATCATATGGACCGAATTGGTTCTATAATCTAAACATGGCTTCCTCTCTACTTCCCCTTCTCCTTTACTCACTGATTCTTCAATCCGTATGTGTTGTAGCTCAAACCAAAAGTACTACAGCCATTGGTGATTCTTTTACTGCCAACACCTCTTCATGGTTGTTTTCACCTTCTGGTGACTTTTCATTAGGGCTTCTTCCACTAGAAGATACGATATTTTTTTGCTTTCCATTTGGTTGCCTTCTCAGGTTCTTGAAATAGGTGGAAAGTTCTCTTCAAGGCTTATTGTGAAAAACTTCAGTAAAGGAAGGTTTGAAATCCTTCTACAAAATGATTGTAATCTTGTTATAAATTTTGTTAATTTACCATTTGGTTATGTTAATGAAAACTGCTATGAAAGTGTAAAACTGTGGGATCCAGTACATCAAGTGCTGGAACTCAATTAGTCTTTGAAAGATCAGGGTACTTGTATGTCTTGGGCTATGTATCACTGACACCTCTGATCTAAGGCATGTCCGGTGTCTGACACGTGTCCGTCCCCGACACGACACCGACACATGTTATTACATTCAATTAATCCATTTTCTCTAATTATTACCTGTGTCAACGTGTCGGTGCCGTATCCTTATCCTTGTCGGTGCTTCATAGGTCTTGGGGGAGAACAATGAGAAATACAATGTGTCAGAAAAAGAGAGTAAAGTATCTAATACACATTTTTAACTTAGAACAACTCTTAATTTTGATGGGGTGTTCACACTTTACAAGCATCCAAAGAGTTCAACTGAGAGTGAAGGTTGGATGATAGTGTGATCTAAACCTGATAATATGTGCAATTATATTGTTAATTTTGGTAATGATGTTTGTGGATATAACAGCTTATGCAAATTTTATAATTGTGGATGTGCCTCATTTTCTTTAACCACATTGGAGTGGTCAAGTTGTGCTTCACTTTCCCAAATGGTATACTAGTTTACATTATTTTGACTGCATTTGTAGATCAATAGCTTGGAAATGATGAATTTGAAACAACTAGTCTGTTATCTTTGCGGAGATCATGCAAGTTGTTCCAAATCCATCGACGACAAAAGTAAATAGGTGGAAACCGAAGGAAATTCAGATGGAGTAGTACCACAAGTTCTACTTGAAATAAGAAAAATGAACATGACAGAAGAGGTGAGGATGGTTTTAGGTATATGGTGGCCGGCGTCGGGCGGCGTGGCAAAGAAGGTTGGCATCATTGGGACAAAAATGGCCGGAGGCAGATGGAGTGGCTCCAAGACGACAGGGTGAGTCTCTGGTTTGTCCGTTTTACAGATATTATCATATATGTTATATTAGTTTTGTTCCTTAAAATCACTAGAATCGCCACATCGAATCATCTCAATGTTTTGATTGATCTAACGGAAAAAATTAGTGAACGGTAGAGTGCCAGGAAGCACTTATCAAAAGTAAGTATTTATGTTATCGTCTCCATAGGGACTGGTGCGATATTCTAAGCCGTTCAACAATCTATATCGTTCTGAGTAATGGAGTGGTAATAAGTTTTGTTTCATAAACTAGAAAACTATGAAATTATAAAAGATTTAAGAGTTAACAGGGAAATGATTATGCTGAGATTAAACTTCATCAACCTACGTATACATATTCTCAGATTAGTGTTGTGGATTCTAATTATCAATCGATATTATCACATATTGCTCGGCAACATCATTCGTGTCCAAATGATGTCGTGAGTTCTATTGAGTCGTTCAGTCGTCGATTTCTCAAACTACTAAACGATTCAATAGTCGATTGTATCATTGTATAGTTGATTTCCCAAACTATTCAACGATACAAAAGCTTTGGATTCCAATAGTTAAAGTGATTATCAAAACCTAAATTCCATGTCTAGAACAAAAGATTTGATAGAGGATTATTCTAACCTAGATTCAAAAGGTATTTTTCAATAACAATTCAAATCCATAAGATTAAAATGAAAAACAAGAACAACCTCAACATCAAAAGATAACTAAGACCAAACAACATCATAATCAAAGGGAATACATACTAATAGATTTGATTACATTTAATCCCAACAAAAAGAGTTTAGTTACACATTGTCATGGTAACCTTACAAGGAGAAGAAGAGAAAAGGAATAACCAAGCCATGATGTCTCAATGATCTTGCAAGTCCTCTCCAATCCTTGTAGCTCCTTGTTCCTTGATGTTATCTCTGGTTTTCCCCTGTTTTTCTCTCCCTGGAGTGGCCTAAAAATGATAATCTGATATGATATGATATCTCCCCACTGAAATGAACAAATTGGCCTTTTATACTTGCAGAATTTTATGAACTCGCCATGGCAAGTAATTTGTTCGCCATGGCGAGTTGAGCTTTCTTCCCCTGTGGGTTTCTGCCACGTCAGCTTTGAGGGATTAGGCCGCCTTACCTCGCCTCGCGAGTAATTTTGCTCGCCATGGAAAGTTAGCTCGCCATGAACTCGCCATGACAGGTTGGTGGCGAGTTGCCTCTGGTACTCTTTGCCTCTACTCGCCTTGAACTCGTCTTCATGCTCGCCTCGCGAGTAATTCACTCGCCATGACAAGTTGACTTTTTTCACAAATCCTTGTTTTTCTTTCTTTCTTAGTGTCTTGACATTCAATTCCTGCACAAATGGATAGAGTAAGATATAAAAAGCGTAATAGGGCAATTGTTCATCTTTTTCTCGGCTTTTCCCTAAATAACTTGTACGACAAGTAACAAAAGTGCCTTAAATGTAACATGGAATTAACTACCTTTTGGCACTTATCAACTACATACATAGATTTATTGTTCTAGTAAAACTACACTGAAATTTGCACGTGTACAAACATGACACACCTGAAAACATATTCAATAATCAACAAATCAGCCTGTTACTCTAGTAATGTGATTGCATCCAACTTGAACCCTGCAAAACTATAACCTAAGGTAGTTAAAAAGTCGATAACAAAGAGATAGGAACTTGTAGATATGGTTACCTGGATTCAGTATGAGTAAGTTTTTACTAAACTAGATATGGTTACCTGGATTCGAGAGTGAGAAATTAAACTTACTAAATTAGATAAATATTCTTGTCTCTAACCTACTATAATTTATAATAATATTCTTGTTTAGAAAAAATAATAAATATATAGCTGAAAAAAAACTGCCCTGAAAGTCCACTTTACACAAGTCCATGGTCAAAATTGTAATGTATTTTTATTTTAGTTTTCTATGAAAAAGGGAAAGTTTTCATACGTTTGTTATCTCCAAAGTTAAGCCATCTTGTTTGTTGATTTAGTATGAGTTGACTATAAGGACTAATGGCTTTAATTTTGATGGACACAAAAAAATATCTATAAATCATATGGACCAAATTGGAAGACTAGTGGCTCAGTGCTTTAATTTTGATGGACACAATAGATATTTATTTACTATAAAAATCATATGGATCAAATTGATTCCACATTCTAAACATGGCTTCTTCTTTGCTTCCCTTTCTTCTTTACTCACTGATTCTGCAATCCATCTGTGTTGTAGCTCAAACCAAAAGTACTATAGCCATTGGTGATTCTTTTACTGCACAAACCAGCTCCTCTCCATGGTTGCTTTCACCTTCTGGTGACTTTGCCTTTGGTTTTCTTCCACTCAAAGACACTAATCTTTTTTTGCTTTCTATTTGGTATCCCAAAATTCCTGAGAAAACTGTTGTGTGGTATGCTAATGGAGACAGCCCTGCACCAAAAGGATCAAAAGTGGAACTCACTGCCAATGATGGATTGGTGCTAACTTCCCCAAATGGTGTCAGGTTATGGAATACCGAAGGACTCAATGTTAAAGTTTCTCGCGGTGTGTTGAATGACACCGGCAACTTTGTGCTTGAGGATGGTAAATTCAACAGTCTGTGGGAGACTTTCAAGTTTCCTAGTGACACCTTATTGCCTTCTCAGGTTGTGGATAAAGGAAGAAAGCTTTCTTCAAGGCTTAAGGAGACAGATTTCAGTAAAGGAAGGTTTGAACTTGTTTTACAAAGTGATGGTAATCTTGTTATGCATTCTATTAATTTACCATCTGGTTATGTTAATGAAAACTACTTTGAAAGTAATACTGTTAAATCCAGTACATCTAGTGCTGGAGCTCAATTGATTTTTGATAAATCAGGGTACTTGTATGTTTTGGGAGAGAACAATGAGAAATACAATGTGTTTGAAGAAGAGAGTAACGTTTCGACCACACAATTTTATCTTAGAGCAACTCTTAATTTTGATGGAGTGTTCACACTTTACAAGCATCCTAAGAGTTCAACTAAGAGTGAAGGTTGGACCACAGTTTGGTCTAAGCCCTTTAATATATGCACTTATACTGTTAGTGCAGGTAGTGGTGTTTGTGGATATAATAGCTTCTGCACTTTGGGAGTTGATAAGAGACCAAAATGTCAGTGTCCAAAACATTACTCACTGATTGATCCTAATGACCCATATGGTAGCTGCAAGCCAGATTTCATCCAAGGATGTGCAGAAGATGATCCAAGTAAAAAGATAAATGATCTCTATGAGTTCGAGATTTTGATCGACACTGATTGGCCTCTATCAGATTATGTGCTTCAAAGGCCTTTTACTGAAGAACAGTGTAGGAAATCTTGTATGGATGATTGCTTGTGTTCTGTGGCTATTTTCAGGTTAGGTGATAGTTGTTGGAAGAAGAAGTTACCACTTTCAAATGGGAGAGTTGATGCAACTCTTAATGGTGCTAAGGCTTTCTTGAAAGTGAGAAAAGATAATGTCTCAAATTAATTAGTATTAAATGTTCTCTAAATAAGTTGGTTAGCTGGTGCTAAATGCTAGTCCTTGTTGTGTTGTTTAAAGTCAACAATAAAATTTGATCTATGACTCTGTATCAAGTTATGGCTTTACATAAGTTATATCTTTGTATGAACAAACCTTATTCCATTGTTGTTTTGTTTTGGATAAAGTTAATTTAATATCTAACAAAGCAAAATAAATGACAGAACACTGTATATTTTAGAGACCTATAAATTGAAGAATTTGTAAAGTGATAAAAATCAATATTATACATGTTCATCCTTTTACCTACTTTTGTTAAATGAGATATAAGTGATGTTTGTGACATGTGATCATGTACTTACATAACAGTCCTCTTAAATTGAATTAGGGTCCATAATTTTATGGGTAAAATTGATTTTACCGAGATGAAAACACCGGTTCTCACGATATTTTATCGTTGTTAAGTTGTATAGTATACGTTGACTGTCAGGTACTCACAGCTATAACATTTGCAAATAAATAAGACCATAAAAAATGAATATTATACGTAAAATTACAAAATAAGAAATTACATTTCCACAATTTCACTAAAGAACATTACTTTACAATTACTTTATAATAAACTTAAATACTTTTATTCTATATTGGGGCCTACCTTAATATTGAAACCACAGCTTGATACACAAACATAAATCCAAATATTACATTGCACTTAAAACAACACAACAGGTATTAGCACAATTTGCCAATCTTTTCTTACAAACGTATTAATTTAGAGAATATTGTATACTAATTTGTGAGGGGTATGGTGGAACTTGCACTTCAACAGTACCTTCAAGCATATGTACCACATTTCTCATGTTTGGTCTAAGACATGGATCCTCTTGAACACACCAAATAGCAATCATTACCAATTTCTCCAAATTTTCCTTGTCCTCCGATGCCTCCTTGTCACCCTCAACCAATGCACCTAAAGCACCATCTTTGTAGCAATCATAAGCCCAATCAGTTAAAATAGCTTTGTCTTCATCTTCTTCATCCATTTCTTCAACACATTTTCTACATGAAATTATCTCAAGTAGCACTACACCATAACTATACACATCAACCTTAGCAGTGATAGGCATGTTTTTAAACCATTCAAGTGCAACATAACCTTTTGTTCCCCTTATGCCAGTGTTGGTTTTGCTTTGATTCATGTTCAACAACTTGGCTAATCCAAAGTCAGAAATTCTTGCATTGAAGTAATCATCAAGGAGTATGTTTTGAGGCTTTATGTCACAATGAATGATCCTAGTGATGCACTCTTCATGTAAATACACAAGTCCTCTAGCTATTCCTATTGCAAGTTCTAGCCTTAGTTTCCAACTTGGCTTCTGTTTCTCTTCATTGAATAGAAAACTTGCCAAAGTGCTATTGCTCATGTACTCATAAACAAGCAGTCTTTCACTTCCACTCTCACAAAATCCAAGTAAACGAACCAAATTCTTGTGATGAGTGAGACCAATGACATTTAGTTCATTCCTGAATTCCCTATGAGCTTGATCCAACAGAAAACTGTTCAATTTCTTCACTGCCACGCAAGTTTTGGAAGTTGTGTCGTTGTTGATGACTCCTTCGTAAACAATACCAAAAGCTCCCCTTCCTAGCTCTTTGTCAAATCCATTGGTAGCTTCTTCAAGCTCTTCATAAGTGAAGCAACGCAAATTGGTTTCAACAGAAGTGTCACTTTTGCTAACTCTTCTAAGCTTCTTCTTGTACTGAAAAATGATGGAGGTACAAACACATATCGCTACAATCAATACAACATTGAGAATAGTAGAGCTACCCAAAAGCACAGAAGCAACCAAAACCAAAGTTTCTCTGTTATTGATCTTGTTCACAATGGTTGAATTTGGAGGAAAGACACCAAGAATGGAGGTATTATCTATTCTAACTTTCAAAAAGGCTTTAGCACCATTAAGAGTTGCGTCATATTTCCCATTTGTGAGTGGTAGCTTCTTCTTCCAACAACTATCACCTAACCTGAAAATAGCCACAGAACAAAAGCAATCTTCCATACAAGCTTTCTTACATTGTTCTTCAGTAAAAGGCTTTTGAAGCACAGAATCTGACATAGGCCAATCAATGTCAGTCAAAGTCTCAAACTCATAGAGATCATTTCTGTTTTTACTTAGTTCATCTTCTTCACATCCTTGTATGAAGTCTGGCTTGCAGTTACCAAGTGGATCATCAGGATCAACCAGTGAGTATCGTTTTGGACACTGACATGTTGGTCTCTTATCAACTCCCAAAGTGCAGAAGCTATTATATCCACAAACACCACTCCCTCCATTAGCAACATAATTACATATATTATCAGGTTTAGACCACACTGTGGTCCAACCTTCACTCTCAGTTGAATTCTTTGGATGCTTGTATAGTGTGAACACTCCATCAAAATTAAGAGTTACCCTAAGATAAAATTCAGTTGTAGAGACTTTATTCTCTTGTTCTGACACATTGTATTTCTCATTGTTCTCTCCCAAGACATACAAGTACCCTGATCTGTCAAAGAGCAATTGAGCTCCAGCACTTGTAGTATTGGATTCCATAGTTTCACTTTCATAGTAGTTTTCATTAGCATTACCAGATGGTAAATTAATAGAATGAATAACAAGATTACCATCATTTTGTAAAACAAGCTCAAACCTTCCTTTACTGAAATTTGACTCCTTAAGCCTTGAAGAAAGGCTTCCACCTTTTTGAAGAAACTGAGAAGGCAACAAGGTGTCACTAGGATGCTTGAAAGTCTCCCAACCACCACCCTCGAGCACAAAGTTACCAGTATCGTTGAACACACCACGAGAAACTTTCGCACTGAGTACCTCAGTAGTATTCCATAACCCGACACCATTTGGAGAAGTTAGCACCAACCCATCATCAGCATTGAGTTCCACTTTTGATCCTTTTGGTGCAGGACTTTCTTTATTAGCATACCACACAACGGTTTTGTCAGGAATTTTAGCATACCAAATGGAAAGCAAAAAAAGGTCAGTGTCTTGGATTGGAAGAAAACCAAAGGCAAAGTCACCAGAAGGAGAAAGCAACCATGTAGAGTTGTTGGTTTCAGCAGTGAAAGAATCACCAATGGCTATGGTGCTTTTGGTTTGAGCTAGAACACTGATGGATTGAAGAATAAGTGAGAAGAGAAAAAAGGGAAGAAGTAGAGTGGAAGCCATGTTTAGATTCTATACTCAATTTGATTCATATGATTTTTATAGAAAATAGCAATTGTTTTTGTCCATAAAAATGTCATCACTTAGTCATTACTCTGCTGAATAATCTTTGTGTAGACTTGGACCTGGTCAACTCATAAGTTATAAGTTGGTTTAACATCTGTACATAACAGACGTATGATATACTTCAATTTTTCATAAAATTATAAAAATGAAAATAATTTACAATCTCAGCAAAGGATTTGTGTTCTTCTAAAGTGGACTTTGCTTGCATGGTTAAGAATATGAACTTTACTTTTATTGTGCTCTTAGATATACTAGAGAAATGTCATTTGCTGACAATAGAGTAAGTTTAATTATAGTTTTGTTCTCCTATTATCACATTCTCTAAATTGGTTTTCCCTTTTCAAAATCCAATTTTTTGGATCCTTAGCTAAGATATATAGATTCAAAAGTGGTATTATGAAAACAGAAAAATATTGATGTATCATAAAACCTACGCAATAGAAATTCATGTGAATGATTCTTTTTTTGGTGTCAACTCTTCGGTTTTAATGAGACGGTGATTTTGGTAATTCGGAGTTTGATTGTGAGGTAAATATAATTTGATCAAGAATTATTCTATTCATTAATCATTTGACCATAAGTACTTGGTTAATTTGTGAATGATTTTACAAAAGCAAAGTCCTAAGTAATGTTAATAAATGGTTTGCCATATCACTTCTTTTAGGTCTAAAACTAAAACCTAGATTTTTTTTGCCGCATCACCTCATTGAGCTATAACATAGATGGATGAATAGACTAGAAAGGGAAGTGGAGATGAAGTCTTTGTCTAGATTCTAAATCAATTTGGTCCATATAATTTTGATAGTAAATAGATATTTTTTGTCCATCAAAATTAAAGCACGTAAGTCACTATTACTAGTCTTTCTATGTGTGGAATGGAATATTCTTTGTGTAGACTTGGTCAACTCTCCTTCCCTTTATCACATAAAACCTCTACTAAACCATCACACAAGTCGTCATACTTTGGAAATAACAAACGTATGATACACTTTCCTTACCTTTATCACATAAAACCTCTATAGAAATATGCAACCCTGCATAAGCCTTGCATACAATTATGTTTTTGTGAACTGCTGAGAACCCAATGAGAATGGTCAAGGAAGGGAAGTAGAGGAGGAGGGTGTGATATTAGAGAAAGTGTAATTTTAGAGCAACTCTTGCATAAACACAACCTAGATAAAATTTATTTAGGCGCACATATATGATTGATAAAATTTAAACGAAAAATTATATCAAATGATGTGACTAAATTATTTCTCTTTTAAATTTTATCATTCATGTGTGTGTGCTTAAATACTTTTGATTTGAGGTTGTGTCCAAATAAATATTTCTCGTAATTTTAAAACAGTTAAGAGAAATTTTTAAAAAATTCCAGAGATTATTTTTATTTTAATTAAAAATATGGAGAGTAAAATTGAAATTTAAGAAAATTGTAGGGTTATGGAGTCTAGTTGCATGCTAATTTTTTTTAACTCTACTTAAAAAAAAAACTTGTACAAAACTGCAAAGTTATGGGTTCGAACTTGGGTCAAAATAATAATATCGGTATTTATCAATTGAATTAAACTTTGCAGACTAATTGCATGCTATTTTCTCGGCAATTTACACCAAGCTATAAAATTTACTTGCAACTATTTTAATTAATTAATACCAATATATATTTCTTATTCTTATCTTCAATTTCATATGATATCAACAACTTCACTATATAAATAATGAATAGTTATTTATTTTCTAATTTTTTTTCCACAAACTAAACATTTAAGATATCCGCGCAACGCATAAGCTTGTATGGAATTAAACCGAGTCCGGACCAATTTAATAAAATTCTTGACAATTTATTCTACCTTTGTTTTTTCTTTCAATAAATATACCCAACAAAGTCTAGTGTGATCATAAGTAAAGGTGATAAACCATTTTTTGTTGGATAAAGAATTTATCCTATTAGGCCCCCAAACATCACTAAGAATAATAGAAAAAGGTTTTGAAGGTTTATATGTTTGGGCAGGAAAAGAACTTCTTTGATGTTTTGCAAGTTCACAAATTTCACATTGAAAGAAGATAAATCCTGACCAACAAACAACTTCGTAAATACAGTTTTTTAAATATTTGAAACTAGGATGACCCAATCTTAAATGTCACAACATATCATCATCCTTATTATTTGAAACAAAAAAGGATTCAAAGAAAGAACGTATTTGTCCAAGTTGATGTCCAGTTTCAAGTTCATCTTCAAGGTGGTAGAGTCCTCCATTTTACTTAGCATTGCCCTCGAGATTGAACCTTGAAACAAACAATGAGTATTAAAAAAATGAGTTTGACACCTTTTATCCCAGGTTATAGGACAAGCTTGGGACATGTAAAACATCTTGAAGAGTTAATGGATAAATAATGACAGAACCTTTTCCTGCCACAGGTGAAAGAGAACCATCGGCAATCTTAATTTTTAAATTACCTGCACAAGGACTATATGAAGAAAACATACTAGACTCCTGTTATATGATCGACAACATTTGAATCAACAATCCAAGTACGACTTGGTTTGACACTAAGAAGGGCTGACTATAAAAAATTACTTTTTTGGGCAATGGAACCGAAAGAAAACATACGAGAAGTTGTTTGAGACTCAAGAAGCTTGTACCGTTGTTCATTAGTGGACGGAAGTAAGTTTGAGAATGATTCTTGCCCTTGATCAGAAGTATCATGGAGTGCACGACCTTCAGTTGATTAGTTGAAAATTGTCTTACCTATCACCACCCTTTTCCGTCGCGCCTTCTCTCTTCTGGTCTTAGATTTATTCATCTTTTTTTATTTTCACTTTTTGATCTGACTCAAACTACAAGCTACAAAATTGAGTTTTTTACTCTCTCTGATGAACAGTGCACATGAACAGTACCACGCGGATGAACAGTGCACACGTGAATAGTATCGCGTGGATGAACAGTGTTGCTAGATATCAAAACCAGAAAGAAAAAAAAAACTAAAGATGCCGTAGTGATGGCAGCTAGGGTTTATGCGGAAGCAAGGCCCCCAAAATCGGGGACTCTGATGCCATGTAGAAATTACTTTATAATTTAGAGTTGTTTATTTCAATGAGAATGGTGCTCCTTTTATAGAGAATACAATAGAAGGAGTGATATAATGAAGAAAAAAAACAACCATTAAAATAAAATAGAATGATAATAAAAGGAAATAATATATATTTCAACAGCTACCCAAAATCACAGAACCAACCAAAACCAAAGTTTCTCTGTTATTGTTCTTGGTCACAGTGGTTGAATTTGGAGGAAAGACACCAATGGAGGTATTATCTATTCTAACTTTCAAAAAGGCCTTTGCACCATATAGAGTTGGATCATATTTCCCATTTGAGAGTGGTAACTTCTTATTCCAACAACTATCACCTAACCTGAAAATAGCCACAGAACAAAAGCAATCTTCCATACAAGCTTTCTTACATTGTTCTTCCGTAAAAGGCTTTTGAAGCGCAGAATCTGACAAAGGCCAATCAATGTCAGTCAAAGTCTCAAAGTCATAGAGATCATTTCTGTTTTTACTTGGTTCATCTTCTGCACATCCTTGTTTGAAGTCTGGCTTGCAGTTACCAAGTGGATCATCAGGTTCAACCAGTAAGTATCGTTTTGGACACTTACATGTTGGTCGCTTATCAACTCCCAAAGTGCAGATGCTATTATATCCACAAACACCACTCCCTTCATTAGCAACATATTTACATATATTATCAGGTTTAGACCACACTGTGGTCCAACCTTCACCGTCAGTTGAATTCTTCGGATGCTTGTAAACTGCGAACACACCATCAAAATTAAGAGTTGCTCTAAGATAATAAAGAGTGGTAGAGACTGTACTCTCTTCTTCTGACACATTGTATTTCATATTGTTCTCTCTCAAGACATACAGGTCCCCTGATCCGTCAAAGACCAATCGAGTTCCAGCACTTGATGTATCGGTTCCCGCAGTTTCACTTTCATAGTATTTTTCTTTATTAGCATAACCAGATGGTAAATTAATAGAATGCATAACAAGATTACCATCATCTTGTAAAAGAAGCTCAAACCTTCCTTTACTGAAATTTGACTCCTTAAGCCTTGAATAAAGCTTTCCACCTTTTTGAAGAAATTGAGAAGGCAAGTCACTCGGAAACTTGAAAGTCTCCCAACCAGCACCGTCGAGCACAAAGTTGCCAGTATCATTGAACACACCACGAGAAACTTTAGCACTGAGTACCTCAGTAGTATTCCATAACCCGGCACCATTTGGAGAAGTTAGCACCAACCCATCCTCGGCATTGAGTTCCACTTTTGATCCTGTTGGTGCAGGATTTTCCCCATTAGCATACCACACAATGGTTTTTTCAGGAATTTTAGCATACCAAATGGAAAGCAAAAAAAGGTCAGTGTCTTGTATTGGAAGAAAACCAAAGGCAAAGTCACCAGAAGGTGAAAGCAACCATGTAGAGTTGCTGGTTTCAGCAGTAAAAGAATCACCAATGGCTATAGTACTTTTGGTTTGAGCTACAACATTGATGGATTGAAGAATCAGTGAGTATAGGAGAAAGGGAAGGAGTAGAGAGGAAGCCATGTTTAGGTTTTATAATCAATTTCATCCATATAGTTTATTTTTTATAGTATTATAGCTATTGTCTGTTTCCATAAAAATTCCAGCACTTATTCATTAGTCTTTCTATTATTTGAATAATCTTTGTGTAGACTTGGACCTGGATCAAGTTTTATGCCACATCATAGTTTTTTTGTCACACGACTTCTTTTAGGTTAAAACCCTAAATTTTTTGCCACCTCACCTCACTGAGCTACACAGCAAAGATAAATTGAAGAAGAACCAGTGATAAGAGGAGAAAGGAAAGTAGAGAGGAAGCCTTCTGAATCAATTTGGTCCATATGATTTTGGTAGTAAATAGATATTTTTTGTGTCAATCAAAATTAAAGCACGTAAGTCTCTACTAGTCTTTCTATGTTGAATGTTCTATGTAGACTTGGGAGATAACAAACGTATGACATACTCTTTTCTTCCCTTTTTCACAGAAAACCTCTAGAATATGCAACCTTGAATACAATTCTATTTTTATAAACTTAAACTAGAAAGGATGGTATTGTAAATTTAACTAATTTAGCATATATTTTAAATTTATTTAAAATTTAGATGTATATTTTATTTTATTTTTAAAATATTCAATATTAATATTAAGTTAAATGAACTAAATTGTACTCCCTCCATTTTTTTAAAGTGTTGGCTTGGGAGGAGGAGAGCGTGAGGGAATGTTCTGTTTTATTTCATAACACTGTTTTGCAGGATAATTCTAATGATACTTGGAGATGGTTATTAGATACTACTAATGGCTACACAGTAAGGGGCGCTTACAGTTTTATTACCACCTCAGGCGATCCGCTGGATAGAAGTCTTGTTGATGACGTATGGCACAAGCATATTCCTTCTAAGGTGTCTCTGTTTGCATGGCGCCTCTTTCGTAATAGATTGCCTACCAAAGACAACTTGGTGCATAGGCGTGTAATTCAACCAGACAACGCGGCGTGTGCTTCGGAGTGCGGACATCCGGAAACGGCCAAACATATGTTTTTGGATTGTAACATTTTCAGTTATCTTTGGTCTCATGTGTGGCATTGGTTGGATATTTCTTCGGTTAGTCCTGGTAATCTTCGACATCATTTCCAGCAGTTTACTAACATGGCAGGGTTACCTCGTGCTACTCATTTATTTCTAAGAATTATTTGGTTTGCTACTATTTGGGTTTTATGGAAGGAGAGGAATAATCATGTTTTCCAAAATACGGTTTGTTCTTATTCCGTTCTTATTGAAAAGGTGAAACTCAATTCTTTTGTATGGCTGAAAGCAAAAGAGGCGACATTTCACTATAGTTATCATGATTGGTAGAAGCATCCACTCCCTTGTATGGGTGTCCACTTGTAATTCTTTTTGTCTGTTTTGTTGGTGCATCTGCTTTTTAGCACCTTAACTTTGTAAATATTCTTGGATGGTTCTCCCTTTGCACGCCTTGTGCGGGAAGATCCATTGTTGTTCATAATATCTCATTTTAGTTTGTTCAAAAAAATAAATAATAGTACACTCAAATTAAGAAAGTGAATTTTTGATCATTTTTTTCAATAATACCCCATTTTAATCCATCGATAAATTCTTATTTTCCTCCCATAACAAGCAAGTTATATACACTCTTCGTCTCTCAAACAAATTCTTATTTTTTTTTTTACACACATTCCATCTCTCTTCCATTACAAACAATCATTAATAGTCTCATTGTTGCACACAATTTTTTTAATAATAGTAAAGTAAAATAAAATTTCACATTAATCAAATTTTAAACTTGTTCTTCACCTTCCTTAAAAAAAATGTTATTCGTCCCCGTGAGCATAGCTCAGTTGTCAGGGACATGCATTGTAATATGCAGGGGTCGGGGTTCGAACCCTGGACACTCCACTTATTCACCTTGAAAAAGGTGAATTCTATCCGCTAGACTAGACTACTTGACAAAAGAAAATGTTATTCACCTAAGCAAAACTTAACTTCCCTTCAACTTCTTTAACCAACATTTAGGCTCCATGTATGACTTTAATACTAGATTCACACTTTGTGGCATTATTGTACAATTTCCAACATTTATTGCTCCATTATTATAGATCCATTATCGTAAGTAACAATATTTTGTTTCAAAAAACAAACTTTGTTTTAAAATCAAACTTGAATTTTCCAAACAAATAACATTAATTAATTTAACTGATATAAGCAAAAAAAACTCATTTTCTTTGTCTCAAATTATAAGCAAAAAACCAACTTTTATCATATTTAATTATGTTGTTTCAAAAAATTATCTTTTCCAAAGAAAAATTAAATGCAAATTGCATTCAATTTGCTCTCTCTTTCATTTTTCTCAATAACCAATAACCAATAAAAATTGTTTTTACATCTTCCTATAAAACTTATTTCAAAGATAACATAAGAAACTATGTTGCAAACTACTATGTTTTAGTTTTCTTAATAAGTGTGATTTTTTTTTTTGCTTATAATATGAGACGGAGCGAGTAGTAAGCTATAGTAATTAAAAAAAATGATATATTTGATAAATTATATTGTTAAACTATCAAAACGACAATTAAATAGAAACACAAAATTTGTACTCAACCTATACTCGTAAAAGAGATAGATTGAGTATATATTTAAATATAAAACGAGAGCTAAGTGTGATATCAGGATCTCTCACGAGAGATAGTGTAATTAGGGTCATGGTGTCTAATTGCATGCATTTTTTCTGGTGAAGAATATTTCAATCAAGAAGGTAAAATATTTAACTATAAATATATCTTAAATTTTGGACAAACTATTTCTTGCATTGGCGGAGCTACATAGAGCTCAGGTGAACCCCCTCAATTCCTAATTTTACATTCAAATTGTTATGTTTATCTCATGTTGAATCCCCTCAAATCTAAACATTGCACCAGCTGCATCACAATTGCACTAACTCTCACTTTTTTTCCTGGCTGTGTTGTTTAAGTATATGGTGAAATGAGACAAAGCTTATGACTCACAATTGCAGCAGCTAGCACGTGTCCTTTGATCTAGCAAGTATTATAAGATCATGTGGCACATTATTAATTAGTTTAGTGAATGTCTAGTATTGTAATATTATTATCTTGACATCACCTTTGTTTTGGTGAATGGCTAGTAGTATTGTAACAAAAGAAAAACGGCTAGTATTGTAATATTAGTTAGTCCAATGAGAACTAGTATTAATCAGTAAAATATGAATTAATTAAATAGTGTAGCATTTTCCTAATTTCTTATATTTATTAGTTCATAACTAATTCTTTAAATTAATTCATAGGTTTTACAATTCAAATTCAAAATCAAAACATTCCACATAAATTTACTTGTGTGGGAGTCGAAATGGAATGTTAAATTTACTTGTGTGGGAGTCAAACTAGGTTGTGGTGTGAAATAGAAGAAAAGCTTTGTCGTTGAGTCAAAGTGATAGATGTGGCATAGTTGGTTTTGTGGCATATTTAAAAATGTCACAACTCTTGCTAATGATCTATAAAGATTAAATTGCGTAATCAAATAGATGATGATTGATTCTCTTCTAACTTAGTTGATTATTCAACGATATCATAAAATCGTGTAGAGGATAATCGTAGAGTATGTATGTAATTTCTTTGAGTACCATGTAAATTAAATACAATGTAATATTTTTATATATATTATTATAATTTTTAATTAAAATTCAAAAGTTTGAACCCCATGACTTTGGGTCCTGGCTACGCCACTGATTTCTTGTAGTACTAACTAGTATTTGTCTCACGCAGAACTTGTTGCAGATATATTGTATCTCTCCCATGCTCATTTTGTCTCTATTCTGCAGATATATTTTTTGATTATGTAATATAGAAGAGTTGAGATGTGAGTAGGAGGAGGAGAAGTCGGTTTAAGGATACATGAGAGGGTTGGTCATTTTGTTAGCTTGTTGTTGTTGATTACCGTCAGTTGTTTGGTTTTGGATTCGTTATCGTGTTGGCGATCAGGTTCACCTCCATCATCGAAAAGTTCGAGTTTTATGGGTCGATAGAAAACCCAAGAGGGTCTGTTAAGCGACGGTTGTTGTGTCGGGTTAGTGTTCTCGTTCTTAGACTCTCTGATTGTCTAGGTTTGTTGAGATCTGCAGGTTATGTCAGGTTTCAAGGTTAAAAATTTGCCTCCAGGACACACAGGTGCTGCCTGAATATCCGTCTTACTATGTTGGTTTGTGAATTCAAACTGTCGTGATATCCTAGTTCATCTTCGTTGGACACATGTCTTAGGGGTTCGAAAGAGTCGCTAATGTTTGTTGCTGATATTGTAGGGAGTTGGTGGTACATTATTGGTTCGCGTTGACAATCAGTTCATTCGTCAAGCTATAAACCCAATTAGTTTGTTTGAATTGATTAGGATTAAATCTAATGTGTAGTTTTTCTTGGTTGTATTATCCGATAAGGGTTAATTCACTTGGATCGACTCGTTTGATTTTATGTCCCCCAATTTTTACATATTTTTTTCTCTTTTGAACATTTGACAAAATGTTTAGACTAGGTTACCAACGGACATCCTCTATTCTCTCTTGTCATATGCTCTTAATTTATTAAAAAAATAAAAAATACTTTGTTCACTGTGTGCGTGAAAAATATTCTAGATAAAATTGAATTGAAATTTAAGGAAACTGTATGGTGACTTTTTTGGATTTTTTTTTTTGGGGTGAAGTTGATGGTGACCAGTGGTATGCCTTCAATCTAGTAAGTAGATTTTTTTAATAAAAATATGATGACCCATCCATAACGCCACTTTGCTTATCTTCTGCGTTCCGTTACAATAAAATCCAAAACAGTCACATCACAACATCGCATTGGGCGCATACATACCATTCATAAGAAAACAGTTTATATGCTAATTTAAAATATTAATTAATCTCATTCAATTTTTCTAATGTAATATTCCTTTTCTTCACATTTCGAACTGTCATTTTTTCTAAATATGATTTTAAATAAAAATAAGTATTGTTAGATATTAATTGATTTATATTTTTCTGACAACATTGTGTATAATAAAACCCCTAAATGGACATTTGCATATAGTAAATATTTTTTTGACAACATTGTGTATAATCTAAATTTTTATTTTTTTATTTTTTTTCTTACAAAAAAAATAAAAATAAAAGGTGAATACTATGATATTCGTTAGTTTAGTTGAGTAAGAGTAAATACCCCATCATTCAATGATATACTATATTTTTATAATTTATTTTAAAATAAATATAAATATTGATATTTTTTTGGAATAAGTAAATTTAAGGTAATTGGATGATGCCCAAATTCAAGATAGAGACGATTTTTAAGCTCAAAAAACATTTACAAATATATTTATATTTACCAATTCATATGCACTAGCATGACTCTAATCCGAGACTTTTCGAATTCAAGACTTATCTTTTTATCACTAGGCCAAACCCTTAAAAAGTTTTTTTTATAGAGAAAACCCTGAACATTTCATAATAGAAAGTATTCTGACTCCATAATCTATAATACTTAAAATAGATAGATATTCTCTTTGTGGATCCCACTTCTTTTAGATAGATAATATAAGTTATTTGTGGAACCCATTTAACTATTATTTTTTTTAGAGTTTTTGAGTTTAAGATATTGAGTGTTTATTAAATATTACTCTATTATTAAAATGTTATAAATGAATGATACGTGCACATGAGAGATCCGCTTAGATACTAAAAAAATAAATAACTTTTTTGTAGATGCTTCATTGTAACTAAAAATTTATCTTAATTAACAAAATTAGTTAAAATTTACTTATAAAGAAAGATAGTAAAATCTTTGTAAATACCCTAATTTTGTTTTTTGAGTAAGCTATTTATGGTAACTTAAATACTAATCTCACGCAAAACTCGTTTCAGATATTCTAATAAAATGGAGTATCTCATCTCTCTCTCACATACTATTTGTAACAACTCTTAGCTTTCAAGTTAATCTAGCTATCACAACTTGCAAAGTGGACCCATCATCACTCTTTTCTTAGATTACTCTATAAATTGTACTTCAACCTTTGTTGTTTTTTATAAGCTTGTTTTTTGTTTCTAATTTATTTCCTGTTTTGGAACAAACAATGATGAACAAAACACGTAGCACTGTTTGTTTGGTCTTACTTCAGATTTACCTCAGCATTGTGCTGACAATTTCAGCACCTGAAACTGCCATTGTAACACAGGTTCCTGGTTTCAATGGAACTATACCTTCCAAGCATTATGCTGGGTATGTAGCTTTAAAAATTCCAATTTTTTGTAATTTTTATTCATATTGCGTCATAATAAATTTTGGGTTATTTTTAATTCTTTCTTTTTTTTGACTTATTTGAAGAAATGCATTATGTTATGTTTAATTAATTGACCCTTGAATGAAGGTATGTGACTGTGGATGAAAGTCATGGAAGGAATTTGTATTACTATTTTGTTGAGTCTGAAGGTAAACCTTCTGTGGATCCAGTGGTTCTTTGGCTTAATGGTGGACCAGGGTGTTCTAGCTTTGATGGATTCATATATGAGCATGGTAATTTTTTCTTATTTGATTGTCCTTTTATTTTTAATACAAATTAGTATTATAAAAAAAGTAGGTGTGACACATGTAGTAGATGCTTGTGCCCATCAACCATTTGGTTCAGAGTTCGAGCCCTCGCTGGTGCATATGGAAAAACATATGTTGGAAGTGGTCAACCCCTTAAATGGTTTTCAGTTACCTCGAGAGATTAGTACCGGCACTTACGTTGAGGGATAACTTGATTTAAGTAAATATAATATGCTCCAAATAAGAAAATAATGATCATACTGTTCAGACATTTTATCAAACACATAATATGCTTCATTTTTAAATTTAGTTACTTGAAGATTATGTTTATGCCAACGAAGGTTGACTCAGTTGGTAAGAATTGACTCACCCGCAAGGTCGTGGGTTTAACTTCTGTTGCAAGCGCAATGACCTCTTTGATGGGTGATCTATAAGTACCTATGTTAATGCTCACTGAGCCTTGAGGCCTGCCCTGACCCTAGTGAACCCCGGAGCCGAACTCACGTACACTTTTCAAGGATTTACTATATTAAACTTTATAGTCGTCTATCATTTATTCCTTTCATTTTGGAACATTATTAAATCATAGAATGTTCAGCTGAAATGAAATTTTTAGTCCTTTTCTTATTCCCCCAAAAGCCTCTTTCCAAACATATTATTCGGATGAACACGAAGAATTGCAACCGTGAAATGGTTTGCAGTTAGTCTGACAAAACTCTTTTTGTTGATTACTAGCTACCAAGTACACTTGTTCATCACACTTTTCTGTGTAGATTTCCTGGTTATCTTAATAAACCATCAGCAGGAAGTAGTTGTGGTGCAGTGGTTTTAATATTTGCTGTCTTGAATTTTCCTTAATTCTTCTGCCATTGCAAATTGTTATTCAATTTATAAATCATGTGGCAATTGATGATCTCTTCAGGTCCTTTCAATTTTGAAGCAGCAAAAACAAAGGGAAGCCTGCCAACTCTGCACCTCAATCCATATAGCTGGACCAAGGTATGAATTTTTTAAAACTTAGTTGAATTTTGAAAGGGAAGGATGACTTGTTCTCATAGTTTGGTTTTGGGTAGAGACTCTATAGGGTTGTTTGTATTGACTTATTTGAGTTTATTTATAATAAGCACTTGTGAGACTGTTTGAGAGAGCTTTTGTATTACACAATAAAGCATCTATAATTGAGAAGCATGAAGATGAAGTAACTTGAATTACAAGTCATTGAGTTAGTGTAGTACAATTTGTCATTTTGTATAGTACGCTAGAGATTAGATAGTACAATTCATATTTGTATAAATACTATGATGTAATCTCATTTCAATCTAATGAATCAATTCTACTTTTTCACTACTTCTTAATATGGTATCTGAGCCTGGTTTTAAGTAGAATGACCCATACATGATAGACGTTTGCCTTGTTGAAAAGAATGAACTCTTCATGATAGCTTACAAATGCAGCTTGTAACTTATATGTAAACTGTTTGACTTTATTATCTTATGTTATAGAAATAACTTATATGTAAGCCCTTACATGATAGACGTTTATGCTATAAGTGCTTAATTAAGCTGTTTATCCAAGCAAGACCTGTGTAATTCAACAATTACTAGTTATTTTTTCTTGTTATCAAATGGTATATGATTCTGAATTTGCATTACAGGTTTCCAGTATCATATATTTGGACTCTCCTGCTGGTGTTGGGTTTTCATACTCTAAGAATGAAACTGATTACATAACCGGAGACATAAAGACTGCGTCTGATACACATGCCTTTCTCCTTAAGGTAGTTAAGGAAACACCTAGTAGATTTTGATGTATTATTGGAATCAACAAATCTGTATTCTCATCAATTTTCTTACATATTTTTCTTTTGACAAAACCAGTGGTTTGAACTATATCCCGAGTTCCTTTCCAACCCTTTCTTCATTGCTGGAGAGTCATATGCAGGAGTTTATGTGCCTACTCTGGCCTATGAAGTAATGAAAGGTAGAAAGTTGTGTCCATAAAAAGTGTTGTATTAATGTGTTAGAATCACTACTAAGATCCACTTTCTTGATCTTCTACAGGGATTGATGCTGGTGTGAAGCCGAAACTGAATTTTAAGGTCTTTATCTTTAAGTGATCAATTTATGTTTTTGATTTCATGGCTACAGCTGACATCTGAAACTCGTTGTGTGCAGGGTTACATAGTTGGAAATGGTGTTACAGATGAACAAATTGATGGCAATGCTCTTGTTCCATTTGTACACGGGATGGGTCTCATCTCAGATGAATTGTTTGAGGTGAAAATAAACCCTTTAAGAGCATGTTTGGAACTATATCTATTGTTTGAAACCTTGCTATATATTGTCTTGTAAGTATGCTTCTTTAAGCCATGTTGTGCTCTGTTGCAGGAGGTTAACCGCGAGTGTGATGGGAATTTCTATAATTCACTCAGTGATAATTGTACAAACAAGCTTGCAAAAATTGATGAGGTGATTTATTTATACTACAGTACTTAGGTTATAAAAAAATAAGTGAATTTGGCACTCATTGATGCTTCTTACTATTTTAGGACATTGATGGGTTGAACGTATATAACATTCTAGAACCATGCTATCACGGCACAGAGGCAGATAAGATTATCACATCCTATATTAGGTTGCCGTCTAGTTTCCGTGAGTTAGGTGAGACTGAGAAACCTCATCCTGTGAGGAAAAGAATGTTCGGTCGCGCTTGGCCTCTTAGAGCACCTGTGCGAGATGGCAACGTACCAACTTGGCCACAACTTATCAATAGCAACAATGTTCCATGCACAGTATGTTTCTTTACTACTATCTAAGTGTCTATATTTGCCATTTAATATCTACTTATTAGCTACTAATTGATTTAATTGCTTGATTATTATTGCATACTTATATAAACATTAGAAATGCTAATTCTTTATTGCCATGAACAAGTAACACGATCTAACAATATCTTTAGGATGGCTCTGTTGCAAATGCATGGTTGAACAATGAAGAAGTCAGGAAAGCAATTCACACTGCAGAGGTGAGGTTTCTTGTAAGATACCTCTATACTTTGAATGTCAAAGCACTAAATTATTATCTCTCTGATGAAACAGAAAAGTGTGGTCAGTAGTTGGGATTTGTGCACAGACAAAATTTCCTTCGATCATGATGCTGGAAGCATGATAAAATACCACAAGAACCTAACTTCCAGAGGATATCGAGCTCTTATATTCAGGTGAATTTCCAGCATTACAGTATTTTTACATTTATGATAGACATAACCACTCCATTGCTATACGTTTAGATGCATTTCATTGTTCCAATTGATTGTATGAAATATGAGATATAAAAGTTGCATGTTCAATCTTTTATTTTTTGAGGTATTTTAGAAAATTGGATTTACTACTTTTTCCATTTGCATCAATGCAACTGTCTCTGGTCTTTTCTGTGACTACTGAAAAAGAAAATACTGAACATACTGGAGAAATTGAAAGTTTCATGTTTCTTGCAGTGGTGATCATGACATGTGTGTTCCATTTACTGGGAGTCAAGCATGGACGAGATCAATTGGGTACAAGATTGTTGATGAATGGAGGCCTTGGTTATCCAATGGTCAAGTTGTTGGGTACTTATTCCTTCTTATCTTACCTTAATGAATTTTCAAATATTTTGGTCTGTTATATGAAAGGACTTTGTATGACTTAGTTTATAGATGTAAATTAAAATGATCTTCTTTAATAATCTACTCCATGCTCTATGAAGCATATTATCTTCTAGTATGGGATATATGAATACTTGTATTCTTTTGTGGCATTGGTCCACCTTAGCACTAGGAGTTGAGGCATCAAGATTGCAATCTGCTGTCAAAATATGCCTCATAAACTTTTGAGTGTGTTATTTTTACACAAAATGGGACACTAGAATTCAAAAACAATTTGGATGGTTACTATTCAAATACATGATTAATTACATTTAGTTAATAACTAATGAACATGATAAGGTGTTGCAACTCATTAACCATCCACAGAACACAATTAACCATGATTTTGTATGTTATTACTCATGATTTTCAGGTGTATATTTGAACACAAATTGCGATTAATAGATATCATATATTTAAAAAACCTGAAAATCATGTATAAAACATAATTTAGATGGTTATAATAAATTTCATGTATATTTGAACATGTAAATATCATGGTTAATTACATTCGGTGGATAATTAATGAGTTTTGACACTATGCTAATCAGCCATGCACTAAACGTAATTAACCATATCTAGACAGTGTTAACCATCCAAATTATCGTCGTCACATTTGTGGGTCCAAATACCATTTCTGTAAACTTTTTTCACAATGTATATTTAGTATAAAATACCAATCTTGATTATAAATTGAGTTAATTACTTTTATTTTCTGCAGGTATACTCAAGGATATGACCACAATCTTACTTTTCTGACCATAAAGGTATGTATTGTGTGTGTGTGTGGATTAGGGCATTTGAGAGCATTAGAATTAAAAGGAGCTAAGGAGGCAGAGAAAGTATAAAGACTTTGAATTAGGACCATGGTTTAATTATAAAAGATTAGCATTAGCTCTTATTTATGCTTGTTGCAGACTTTATACTAATACTGATTTCTTATTAATGAAAACCAAAGATAATATGAAAACCAAAGATAATACTATTTAAGAATTCCAAGGAGTTGGTTTAATCTGTGAAAAAACAAGTCTTAGATTCGGATGTACCTGGTTCAAGCCCTTACAATATTTATTTGATTGCATTGGTACAGGGAGCTGGACATACTGTTCCAGAATACAAACCACAAGAGGCATTGGATTTTTATAAACGTTTTCTTTCTGGATTACCAATATGAGAGACAGTGATACTGCTATGGATATTCCATGAACTATATAGATGATTTGTGGGTATATGTATATGTTGACATTATATTATTATATCTATATACTATGTTTACCTCTCTAATTTATTGCTAGATTTACATATTTCCAAATTTTCATGTTTGAAGTGAGGCTATGGCAATTAGATTAATATACTTTTCATACATTGGGATCTGGATTGTCTGTTATAGGATAATCACGCAGTTGCACGTTGTATGCAATCTTAGTCATCGATTTGAGATTGGACGGTTCAGAATATACAATAGCAAATAATCTTAAATAAATCTCAATCGATAATTTGAGATTGGACGGTTGAGATGTAAAACTGCATGGCAGAGTAAATGACCAAATGCAAATCCGTCTATGGTATTTAACCAAAACAAAAACTTAGGACAGTGCAAAAATAAGCTTAAATTTGATTAGCGTTAGATTTTGAATAGTTACAGTTTGTTGGTTCTATCATTAGGCATTACATTTTGAATAGTTAACAATCATGCACTGTTAAGTGTTGCGCAAATTTCTTAATAATATACTAATTGATTATATTTTTTTAGGATGTTATTCAATTTTATCACATGTGGCGTTTTGAAAATTGGATTTTCGATAAAATTTTCCTTGATGGTTAGAACTATTTGTTAAGAGTTCGAGTTTAACATATACATATAACTGCAAATCGTTCAGGAGAATTCAAGTACAAATACTTGCTGGATCAATCATTGGCCAAAGTGTACTTACTTTTCGGGCGTACTCCAAATTATCATGGCTCTCTTGTCTGAGGAAAGGAGAGTTAGAGTTAAAGACAAAAGTAAGAAAAGTGAGTGAGAGATTACATATTACCAAAGGCAAGCAGATTTAGAGAACACAAATTCTATGAACAAATTAATTTGATATGTTATAAGACACTCCTCTTCCCATGATTCCATCTTCTTGATCCAGAACTAGGCATCTTAGGATACAAAATATTGTGATCAATTTTTGCAAGGCCACGCCTATTCTTAAGCTTTGGATCT
>Ga0228710_1001275_pt1 | contig 37198 bp, 13 predicted proteins | sample MedpolnodulmetaG_FD_177995 | JGI IMG/M metagenome (GOLD analysis project Ga0228710, IMG submission 177995) | Root nodule microbial communities from Medicago polymorpha collected in Santa Monica, California, United States - pink nodules | ecosystem: Host-associated > Plants > Roots > Nodule...
CTCAAAATAGAAATTCATATATTGATATAGTTTAGGATCAAAATTGATGAGTGATAATTAGAAACTAAATTGATGGCTTATAAAATTTTCCTTGACAAAATTGTTCTACGTGGTTTCAATTCAACTTTATGGAAATTAGAAACTTCACTTAATTTCTCTCTGTTATTAAACACAATTAATAGTAACACAATTAAATATTTTACAATACTAAGCATGGAAATTTAAAAATAACTCTGTATGGAAAACATAAAGCCACAATGACCCAGTTAACAATACAAACTCCACTAAGTTCCACCAAAATTTAAATTTCAAATAGGATGGGAGGGAAAAATTTAGGGTTGCTCTCATTAGTAATTAATGCATTAGAAATAGAGGGAAATTTTTAGGGTTAAGTGTTTGCAAACCTAATAACTTTAAGGAGTAAGGGATATCAACATCCTGAGTGGTAAGAGGCTTTGATATGGCAATAGGAGGAGAAGGTATGGCTATTTGGCCGTCACCACATTCCTACACAAATTTAAGATACAGTTAATGATGTTTTTTCTTTTGTACCCTTAGAAAAACCAAAAGCATGCATTAAATGAATTTAATTTTTCGTAAATGAATTAAGGATAAAATGGTCTAAACTTGTTTAACTTTATACTTTCTTAAATCCAACCTTTTCAAAATTCAAAAGCTGTAGATTCTGATTTTTTTCCTTCTCGATATATCGAAATTAGTTTAAGGCTTGATTAATCCAATTCCATGGCCATTGAATCATAATAAAAAGACCAAGTTAATATGAAGGCTTTGTTAAATAAAATAAACTCACTTGTGATGATGCTGTTGTTCTCTTGGCATTAAATGACGTAGTTCAATGTCTAACTGAGATGTGCTTTTAATCTTACTTTAACAAAAAAATGGCAAAATTTTCTTTTTATATAACTGTTTTTAACAAAAAAAATTGGTAAAATTTTCTTTTCATAGAAAATTAAATTAATTAAAAAAACTTAACGAAAAACAAATATCTTAGGTTTTTTTTTGATAGATAGACGAAATGGCAAAGCCATTATAAACTCACACACAAGTGGAGATACCGGATTCGAATCCTGGTCATGATATCCGACCTAACAATTTTGGCATTTTGCCCGTTGAACTAGGACTTGTGGATATATCTTAGGTTTTTTTGTACCCTTTAATTCTTACCTAGATTCCTTTCATACTTTTCTTGACAAAAGATTCCTTTCATACTTCTTTGCATTATCCTCCTATTTTTCTCGTGCTTGAAGAAAATAATATTATTTTTTTGAAAGAATGAAGAAAAGAATATTTTATTAAGCCAAGAAAAGAACATTTTTCTCACATGCGTCTCTCTCTGTTTATAGGTACATTAATATTATTTTTTTATCATACTATTTACTATTTATTACTTTATCTTCTTTTTTTTAATATTTTTTTCTCATGTCATTAATTAGAAATAATTTTGTAAAATCACTCATAATTTCTCTTTCTAATACAAAATTAGTTATATTTCTTAATATATGTGCAAATGTCAAAATCATATGTAATAAAATTAACTACTTTCGATCTACCAAAAAAAAATTAACTACTTTCGGACAACTCATCTTTCTAACATTCCCAATTCCACACTCCCAATTCCTTTGGAATTATGTGTGACTTTATTAAGTTCACAAAAGGAAGTATTTTTCGAATGAGATGACCAAGTATTTTCACACATCCAAATTACTTGTAAAATCATCACAGAAGGAAGTTCAATAGCTATTGATTAGGTGAGTACCCCATTTTAAGATCATCCTGTTTCTCTAGGCCAATGTGAATGCGAGTTGTCTTATAAAAACTTTCATTGTCTTACAAAATTTGTGAATGCCTCTTATTTGCTCTTTTAGAAATCTTGGACAAATTTCCCACCCTCCTATAGGGTCAATGCACAAACAGTATTGCTCTAGTTGTTGTGTATAACATTTCATTATAAAAATGTATGGTGAATGGGATATTGAACGATAAAGCTTTATTTGAAGCACCAAGAACCAAGTTTTTAAATTGCAACTAAAACGAACCCCAATACAAACAGCAAAGAATGACGAAGAGAACAAGATCAGTTTCAAGAATCTCGAGGGCTTGCATAGATCCTAGTTCGTTGTCGAAGCGAATATCATAATAACTTAATTAAATGTTTTCTATAGCTTCATCAAAATGCACGCATTGGCATTAAGATGATAATCTAATACTTAGGAAATGATCAAGTGCAATGTTACAATTACTCATCATCCTTATATGGATACTCTTCTGGAACTTGCTTGAGAAGTTTTACTTGCAATTCAAACACATCATCACCTCGAAGCGCGTCACGTAGCCAAGTGACCTCAGCCTTCATTGACACCTGAGTATTATGAATGTACAAGAATCAAGACAAGAGTGAAGAAGCATGTGCTGCAAAAGATTGTATGTCATGCCTCATTTTCCTCCAAGAAAAATAATTATGAGTTGTTTTCCCCATTAAATTATGGAAGTTAAAACATGACTTCATTCATTGCTACGAAAGGGGAGCTAAAGAAACTTGCTTTCAGAAAATACTGAATGGTTTGTTAAGAGGAGCAATATCAAACTAAGAAAGCAAAATCTTGAAACTCTGTCCCTTTCCTTACATAGATAAAGCATACAAAATCATGAATAATCTTTCATATTTGAGAAAAATACTCGACCAGCAACCAAACTATTGATATATTTTCTTAGTTTGTAAGTGTTGAAAGCAAGAAGAACTGATTAAAAAGCTGATGACTGGAAGTTTTATAAAGTATAAGTGAAATGTGAAATGAGGTAAGAAATAGAAATAGAAAGTTACCATATCTAAGGCTCCTCTAACGACTCCACTTAATATGTTGCAGTAGTGCAGACCTTGATAAGTGTCAGGAAGCTCAACAAAATCTACCAGAGGATTATCCTCCAAAACAATACTACAACATGTCCCTTCAGCATTCCAATTGGTCACAGATGCAGTAACACCAATGAACATTTTGAAACCAACCTGTATAAAACCAGAGTTAAGGGTCATCTTCTCCTTTAAATATGCTTTACTAATAATATAATTAAATTAATAAAAAATAAATAAATGCTGATCGCACACCCAAGTAGCATCACATAGCCCACTATTGTAAAAGTCATACCAATCAAAATGAACTTTTAGATACTGAAATTAAACACAAGTAGCACAAACCAAATATAACCACCTACAACGTGCAAGGAAATCTAATTGAATATGTCGCAAAATCCAGATATGAATTTAGGGTCATCCAATAACTGAGATAAGATGAGATAATATTGAAAAAATAGTTGGTGAAGAGTGAAGATAAACTTTGGACTTATAACTTATAACTGGTCTGATTAGAAAGGAGTAAAAAGCGGAACAGCAGTCTTATTGAAAGCAAATATCATTATAATGATATCGTTTTATAAGTACTGACCATTATGTTGGGCTCAAACCAGAATAAATTTAGTGCTTGCAATTCTATTTTCATATACAAGCAACAACAAACAACAATCTCGAGCCAGGCCGTATTTCATTTGTGTTCTAAAGTAAGTTGAATATCCCCAACTCGAATACATTTTGCTGATTTGAATGCAAACCAACTACAAACTGATAACAGTAAAATAATGGTAATGATAATTCTAAGTAGCAGGTGCCTCCTCTCTTGCATCTAGTCAAATGTTTTTGAATTACACACACACACACAATCACATTCATTTCAATAAAATAATAAACCTATAAACATACTTGTTCATATAAATTTGGCTTATGTGAACGTTAACACATGAAAAAAAAATTATATTATATAACTAAAGCATGGGAGAAAATGAAATAATAAAAGAACTATCATTTTAATAAGAGAAAAATGAAAACAAGCTTATGAAACATGCGCCATTTGACAAAATGCTTCACTTGTATACCTTTCTCTTATTTATATATACATCACAGTGTAACCCAACCAACTAAGGTCGTAACCTATCAGTCATTTTGATAAGAAGTGATATCTTTATTAAAAGATTCAGGGAAGATTTTTCCTTATCCCAGTATGGGTCCCCAAACTTCGATGGTCTGTGCCTCCCAACTCCCAGACTCCCTTAACTCTATATATTGACAAGAAGCTTCCTTCTAATTCATTCCTCTTATTTATACATATCATAACCTAACCAACTAACTAAGCTTTTGTTCACATCAACACAATCTTAGTTCTAGTTAGACTTCCACAGAACAGAAGTTATATTGTTGTAACACACATAATCTCTTTTTCAAAGTTCTAAAAAGCTCGAAGTTAAAACACGCTTTTGGATATTTATTTATATTTCAAGTGTACCTTAAGCAAAGAACCAATCATACTGCCGTGCACTCGAATACTATCTGATAAAATTTTACTATTTATTAAATAATGCGGGATCTTAATTTCACTATTTACTAATCAAGCAAATTAAGGGGACACTGGACACTACCACAGACTAAACGAACAAGCGGAAGTGCCATTTCTATACAGCCGTTATCACAATGAGGATAAATTTTCAGAAATTTTTCCCAAGCATCTAAAGAAACCAAACAACCAAACAATACCTTTGCAATCACCTCAGCCGTCTCTCTGAAATCAACGCAACTTGAGACATTAGATTTAGCCAAAAACTCATCAATCAAACGGATTCCAATGTTATAACCCCTGAAAATACCAACCAAACAGCAAAATTCATATTGGTGAAAGTAAGTAACCCAAATACAATTACACACCATAACATGGAACTAAAAATCCTACAACTATTTAGATGTGAAAATAAAAACAATTTTTACAGCATCAGAAGATACAAATAACAAAACATATTGAATTTAGAACGAGAGTTTCAGACGGATACAAACACGGACACGACACTAGCACGTTGACACCGATAATAATTTGAAAAAATGACATAATTTAATGTAATCACATGTGTCAGTGTCGATGCCAGACATTAACACGCGTCAGACACCAAACATGCCTTGATCAGAAGTGTCGGTGCTACAGAGTTCATAAATGTACATTTGATCTAGCTGCTTGTTAACTTCATCAACCTCTTCCAGATCTGTAAGCAATTGACGCACAATTGCCCCATATGTCAGAGTAAACAGTTCTGCATTCTGCACATTCCAAGAGCAATTTCTAATGCAGATGATACAATGAACTCAAAATAAAATTCAATAAACTTCAAACAAAATTGACATTTTTTATGTAAAGAAAAAAAATTGAGGGTTTTGATATTGTGTGCTTACAACGTGTTCGATGTTAGCAAATATTGCATCACCAGATCGAGGAGCAACAGGGGCCATTGTTAGAGCTCACTCTGGTTTGTTTTGCTGCAGAAATAATTAAATTAAATTATTACGACATGGTAGCGATGAAACAAATCCCATAACCATTAAAATTTGTCCGCAATTTAGAAAACTAGTTCAAGATAAACTAACAAGATATTAGAAGCAAATAACTAAAATACTTTCTTAGACTATACAGTTTGCACAAAATTGACACGGTAATTCACTATCGAACAATGTTTTAAAAACCGGACCGGACCAATCGGTCCAGTTATGCATTCAAACCGGTGATGATGTCATTAAACTGGTACCAAACCGGATCGAACTGGTATAACCGTCAACTGGGATCTCTCCAGAACCAGTAAAAAAAACTTACGTGAAAACAGAGAGAAAACACAACCAAAAACCAAGACGTAAGCACTGAACATTGCTGTGAAAAACGATGGTGAGAGATTAATACAGGTTGAGAATCTTGAGATATGTGAGAAAGAACTGAATGTTTGGGTTGAGACTTGACAGAAGAAGGAAAAAAAGTGGATATCAAATGAAAAAGGTTATTTCAAACAAAAGGAAGATGACAGTATGCTGTTTCTAATGGAGTTTATAAAGTCTAGGGTTCAACATAAATCGGTTTCTTGTGATCCGTGTTTCCCAGTGCATATCTATGTGCAAGTTGGTTTAATTGACTACTAGACTTCTAGTAGGATACTGTTATATTTATGCACCATGGAAAGGTGCTTATTTAAGCGCTGATGGCATAAGAGCATGTCACATGAGAGCTTATGTCATAAGAGCTTATGTGGATAAGTTATTTCTGTTTGGATGCGTAAACTGAAAAAAGCTAACAAAAAAACAAGTGTTTGAATTATAATAGTAATTAAAACAAAGGCACCAGTAAAATGTTACAATTTTTAAAAATTAATTTTGCTTACTATTTCCTTTATCCTTAATCTGGTTGGAAGCCATTGAAAGGGCTACTCTAGCACAATTCAAACAAGTTTCTACACACAAGCAAGAATCACAGTTTTGAAGTTTCTCACAAAACCAAGAAACGCAATTTTAAACATATCACATGGAAATAAAAACAGAGGCAAATCAAATAGCAAGTAAGAATAAAATCAAACACACGAATTTGTATATGACCATTAGAATATACACAGATATTTAGACAAACATAGTTTCTCCAAAAAAAGTATATATTAAAAAAACGAATTAATAACAAAAACTGGCTTAGGAGTTAGGACCATGTATGTCTGGATCATTAGTTATGACTACAGCAGCCTTCAATCGTGTAATAATCTAGTAATCACAGTGTTATCAGATAACTTATTCATGCTTTTGAAAATGCATGACTTCACCGTTACTTTAAAATTTAACATGTGTCTTGCCTAAAACTTGAGCTATCAGTTTTAATTAACATATAACCAATAGATAGAAACCTATCCGTAAACTATTCAACATAGAACCTTAAAAACAAGAAAAATTAAGCTTCAGATCAGACCACTGTCAAAAGGAACAAGAACCAAGGAAATAAAGAACAACAACTGTTCAAAATACAATTAAAGGGCGTGATCATTCTTTTATATCGAAGGATGATATTGGATATGTATGTCAAGTTTGTGGACTTTTTAAGATGAGAATATAATTCAATTTTTTGTGTGCAACTCTCCGGTTTCCAGGGGAAAGACCCCTTGGTAATTTGGAGTTCGGTCGTGAGGTAAGTATAGCCTGGCCAATATAATTCAATTTCAAGTTAATGCATATTTTCTAGTTCATGTTTAAGAAAAGATGCAATAGCCAAAAAAACTGTAAACAATCAAAACATCAGATATGTTAAATTCAAACAACAAATTAATAACTTCATCTTCGTTACTTGGCAGAACTACACAGTTACTTCTTCACTTGTTACTACTAATAAGCAAAACAATACTACAACAACACGCATGTAAAATATCAACTAACAACAACAACTAAACCTTATCGCGCTGAGTGGAGTCGGCTACATGGATCAAACAGCTACTTATAACATATATCTATCAAACTCATTAATCTCTGATCTTTCTTAATAATTTCTCTTACAGTTTTCCTGGTTCTTCATCTGCCTCTAATGATTTCACTATCCTCCATTTGATCTACTCTCATCACTACAGAATCTAAACGTCTTCTCTCTACATGTCCAAACTACCTAAGGCGAGTTTTCATCATCATTTCTACGATAAGTGCTACCAAGCCTGTCTATAATCATGTCATTTACAAATTATAATCTTATTCTATCTACTCTTACCATACATCCAACACAACATCATCATCTCTGCTACGCTTATTTTATTAGTTAAGCTTCCATAAATGTATTGGCCACTTCAAAAACTGGTGAAAACATGGTTCTAGAAATTAACAACAAACCAGCACATTTTTTTTCCCTTTCCGAAATGCAACCATTCAAGCATTCTATCAAACAGCTTGTGCATTATGATGGTGAAAGTGAATAGTAGAAATGAGATTAGTTTAAGCTTGTTTCAATACCTATCCTTGCTTACGTTGGGATTTTCCGGTGGTGGCAGTGTCCCGGTTGCAACCGTGCAGGTGTGGCTGAGGGATGATTGGGTTCTCCGACGCGGCGGTGACAGGATGAAGTTTTGTTGATTTGGGTTTAACTGAAAATTCTCGTTGGCTACCACGTCATTTCTCAGAGTTAAATTTAGAAATACTCAACTATATTTTTCTTCCTTCCTTAAAAAAAAAAAACTATATTTTTCTTCCTACAAAATATACCAACCAATTTTTATTTTTAATTCTTAGAGAATTTTATTTTATTTTTTATGTGTTTTTTGTTGTAGTCCATAAAATATTTGTATAAGTTGAAATTTGGTTGAAGCTTAATCTGGTGTTTAGATCCACGAGTAAGATCTTTCAAGCGAACAAAATCGAATTGTTCTAATTTAGAGTTTTTACATTTTACGGTAAATATGTATTCTTAATTGTGAGAGATGTGAATCTGGGTTGCAAAATGTCTAACCAAACACGTGTTAGATGTATGTTTGGTGGTGATTTGTCGTGATTTGCGTAAGCTACAACGACGAATCATCATGATTCTCGCACACTTACCGTGATACCAAACATAGACTAACGGGTAGTGGGAGTGTGAGAATCTTGATACTTATCTCTAATAGATAGAGTTCGACTTCTATAGGAGGTAAAAACTTATAAATTAATCAATGGTGATTCGGTGATCGAGAATGTTGGTTGAATTGGAGCAATGTTTTGTCGAGTTTGGATGTTAGAAAGTGGTACCCGCAAATTCTACGACACGATTTAGTAATAGAGCCAAGAGTTAGAGGTTTTAAGTGGGAAAGAAATTGTTCCTTGCATTGCTATGAAAGGATGTGTTTATAGGCGTTGTTATGAAAGGATGAGTTTATAGGCGTCAAAGAGGAGTTGTTGGAGAGTGATAGAGGGGTCGTTGTGGACATCACCCTTCAATGCTGGGAGGCATTACAAACTACAGGGGACTAATAATTTTTCTTTTTTATAACTCGATATCTAACCTAAGATAGTTGTATAAACTTAGCCAATTGAAATTGACATGAGAGGGAGAATCGAATCTAAAACTTAGAAAGAAACATACTCTAAAATTTTAAGCCAACACGATTAGAACAACCCAAATGGATTGAAACTGGTCCTTTAAATCAAATTCATATAAAATGGGCCATGAGACGGTGAAGGGTTGAACTTTGTGTAACAGTTCAATATATCAGCTGTTACAATTGATATGGATTTAAATTTAGGATATGCATGGTAAACAACGAGGATCTAATATCTAATTGTAATGAGGTCAGTAGTAAATTCTTGCATATATATATATTTTAAATATGATTATTCTTTTCGGATTTCGTTAGACTAAAATAAAAATCGACCAAAAGTTAACTATAGGAAGACAAAGCTTTTGCCTCATCCCTGACTTATATTGATTATCCTTTTGTAATTCTTTAAGTCATTACGTGTATGTACTTGATAGCACTTGAAAATATTTTGTACTTGTTCTTTATTTTGCCCTTTTCACTTAGAAGAAGTGATTCTACTTTTTTTTTAGGTGGTGTCTGGGGTTCGAACCCCAGACCTTATATATATTATGTATTGTCTTTACCAATTGAGTTAAGCTCACGGGGACGAAGTGATTCTACTAATATAAGAGAGAAGGGGAGTTGGTGAGTTTCTATTTCCGTCAATATCTATCATGTTTTTACCAAGTGTTTCTCTTGTTCTTTTTGTTTATTTGTCAAGTTTAATAGTTTTTTCTTGCATGTCTGATCAAAAGTAAGTAAGTGTAGTATTTGATAATTCTAGACAACAAATTTTCTTGCTCACTTCAAAATCGTTTTCTAAAGTATACTAATAGCTAGTTTTCGGTAACAACCATGCAAAACTGTTATGTTCTCACTCTAAATCCGTTCTTAATTTTTTTTGAAGAAGCTGATAATAATTATTAAGAGTTTACTAAGAATAAGATGTGTCTAATAAAGCTACAAGCAAAATACAAATAGTTACAAGAAACCCAAAACAAACCGTTTGAAAACAACAATATTGTGACATATGACAATGTTGTTTTTGGATTTAGAAATAATACCTTGAAAAGAAATTTATTATCGAAAAGGTTATCAGGCTGAGTCATGAACAAGTCACTATTTATCCAATGAAACTTTGTGTTTACTCTTCCAACTTTCACTCATTTAACCAGTGTTTTAACAGACATTAGTTTTTAGTTGTAGTTGAAGATAAAAAAAAAACTATGTAGAGTGGTAGTGTTGACTCAATTTCTAGATCACAATAGTTCATAGTATCTTGTAAAAGCACAAGCTTGCAATGCTAACCATCTAACATCATCAACAGATGTTTAAAGCCGCAAGGGATAACTAAAAATGCTTAGTTCTTTAAATCTTGATAGCATCTAAAAGTAATGTATGAGGAATTATGGCTTTTTCTCATATGATATGAGATGAAAACCCACAATCTTTCCCATTATTTACCTTTTCCAATTTTTAAATCCCTTTGAAGTAAGAGGACTTTATTTTTTTTTAGAAAATAAATAACATGTAAAGCAAAAGACAGCATATTGTTATCGTAAGTACTCTTAACAAAATAAATGCTCCAAACCAACGAGCTTGAAATCGACGAGGAATTTTTTTGACCGAAAATGGATACACATTTATTGAAAATTGATATGGTTCAAACTTTAAATGTTCACTACGGATTTTATCTCTTTTATCAACACAATAATTTTAGATTTGCGGACGTTTTCAAGGATCACGGATCAAAGTAGCATTGTTGATTATTTCTTGTTCAATCCTTGGAGCTTTGAAAGGAAGTGGCTTGGCAAGTTGCTCTATAGTTTGCTATATTAGTTGTTCATCTTTATCAACAATTTCAACTAGTGTGTGACACAAAGAATGTACTTCTTCATCATCTCTCGCAATATTTTTTTAGTTGTACCAAAAAATATTTTACTATAGAAACTAAAAAGTCCACATACCCAATTTATTATATCATCGTATCATAGCCATTTTACTGTAAAACCTACTTAAAAAAACACCTATTGTTTAGTGTCTTGTACTCTTGACACTCTAGGCCATGTTTGTGTCTTTCAAAATGTTATGGTAAATGGAGCTCTCACATTAAAGGAATAAACAAATTGTTGATGACAAAAAGAGCCTACACATAAGGATTGAGTTTAATTATCATCATGAAAGGCAACTTCCATTATTTTGCATTTGGACAACAACAATAGTTGGCCAATCGTTTAGAACTTTCAATCTCGTAGATTCTCAACAAAAACATTGATTTGATTGGTTTGGTTTAGCCAATCTCTATTCTCCATTTCCAAATATTTGATGTAACAAATATCACAACATAAAGAGCACTTGAAATTGAAACAAATATTATCAAATAATAGCTATAGGGTGCGAAAAGTAATGAAAAAGAACAATAGTGATTTTGTGTGTTTGTGATGGTTAACCATAGTTTAATCTTGAAAGCTCTGTTTATATGCAAAATAATAGTATTACATAATCTAATGCCGTCCCACAGTTAGCTTAGTGGGGTTTATAGGTCCTGATATATTTGTGGCCACTTTCCTATATAGTTGGTTTTTCTTACGTTGCTCTATCTTGCCAAAAGGGCACTAAAGTTAGTACTAGTAATAACTAAATTAACTCTATAAGGTACAAGGTTGTCGGTCGTTGGTTTGGTGCTAACATTTTTCATTTTATATATAGGTTCATGAAATGAAAAATCAAAATTATCCTATAAGTAGAGAGTGTTTTGATATTATTTAAGAACATTACTTTTGTTTAGGGGATTTAAAAAAAGAACATTACTTTTTTTAGGAAAAAAAAGGAACATAAACTTATCAGTTGATGAAACACGGATTTAGATATTAATTTAATTGTAGTGACAAATTATAATGACGTATTTAATGACTTAGTTCCTTTCCACTTTGTTAGTTTGGTAGATGATACTACATGTCTCTTACATTAAAGTTTAGATGGATTTAAGGTTGATAATAAATCGATCGATTTAACAATTGATCCATTAATTTGATTTGGATGGTTCATGAACTGACTCAATGATTATATATAATTCTATATTTTCTTGCATATTTATGCAAAGATGAACTTGTTTGTGTTTTTTCCTTTGCATGCTTGAAATAACTTAAAAAGGTAAAAGATATAAATTTTTGGACTTTTTTTATACAAAATTGACTTTTAAATAATGTGATTCGGACTATTGAGTTCTTCGTAAATTTCAAAGAAGTCAAGTTCGAGCTAAAAATATATATATTATGGTAGTTGTGGAATTACTAGCAATGTCAATGTTGAACATCAAGCAATATCACATGACTTTGGATCATAGCTCTAGAGACATATGTGAGTCTGCCTCTTAAAAAAAATCATGTCTGAATCTGGCTCTAAGACAACTCTTTCTCTTATTGAAGATGGAGTTTCACCAACTCACCCATATGTTGTTATTGTTGGTCATATTGTGGAGTTCAAACAATTTTCTTGAAAGCTGTCGTTTTATCATACTCTCCATGAAGGCAATTCTTGTGAAAATTGGTTAAATTGGATGCATCTATGGATGACAATTTTACTATTATTGAAGATTTCTCTTTTGCTCTTTCTACCTACATCTTAGTTGACACTATGGGGAAGATGTATTTGAGAGTGTGGTTTTTTTTCTTTGTCTTGTCTTTAATTTTTGCCTTGATCAAAAAATTATGCAACATGCAATTTGATATTTCAACGCGCTTTGTATATGAATTTGAAATCCAGAGGTGGGCATCCCAAACTGTTAAGCGGACTCGCTAACCCACTTTTTCTTCATGACAACCATTTGGATCACTGGAGAAGTGAACTCTGGTAGGTCGTAGTTCGACTTAGAGTTCGTTAATTACATAAAATTTGGTGAAGATTTTTTTACTCAGAAATCGAACTCTAATTCTTCCGAGCAATTCATTCCAGGGAATTTATTAACTTCTTAAGTTCAATCACTTGGTTACTCGCTAACTCACTTTGATATGTTTTTGCTGCTTTATAAATTTGATAAAACATGCATCTCAATGCCGAATCTTGGATAAGTTTCATAATTACGGCTTACCAAAAAAAAAGTTTCATAATTATATCTAATACTAATGTTAAAAGATGATTGATTAAATTTGATTCTTAGTGAAGTCTCGTTGTTATGGAAAATAATTTTGTGGTCTCATTGTGTGTCTTCACTAGTCCAGAACTCTAATATAGATCATCGATAGCTTGAATATACACGATCCTATTTCTTTTCTTTTATAGGACTTTTAACAACATCTCGCTAGGCACCCAATAATATGTCTTCTCCAAATCAATAAAAATTAGTGCAAGTCTTGTTATTCATCCGATGTTGTTTTATCGCAAGTAGTAGATCGCTTCAACGACCAACCTCGCATCAAAAAACTGAATTAATTATCCTTTTTTTTTTCTTTTTTTAGTCTCCTCTCAATCACTCTTTTCCAAAACTTCATTGTATGATTTTTATTTTATGATTTAAAGGTTTAATAGTATATCTTCTGTGTTACTGTAAATCATAAATAAAAAGATCAAAATATTTACTATAAAATCATTAAAAATAAAAATCAACATACCATATTTAGAAAACAAAATTATGAAATCAGTTTTATTTTATTTTATTTACTCATCTCTAATATAGTCTTTGAAAGTAGGTTTACTAAACAATTTTTTTTTGGTGAATTTTTTTTGGTATCTTCTAATTAAAAATTGTTTTTAAAAGGTAATTTAAAAATTTATAAAAACTTAATCTAGCAAGCCCTTAGTAAACCTACGTTTACAATTGGAAGACAATGGACTGAGTTTACATGAACAAACATAAAAAATGTAAACATCTAATTGGTCAATTGGAACCTCTCTTTTGATGAGGGAAACACTGAAAGAGAGATGTCAATGCACATGACCAAGCAATGTTGTCGTGGAAGAACAAATATATAATGGAAAATTTTCTAATATATAATTGGATGAACAAATGCCCATTTATATAAAAAAAAATCGTGTTTAAAAAATGAAATTCGAAAATATGTAATAATTGTATATGAGCAAATGCATCCAAAAAATACCGTGGCACTTATCTTCAAATAGAAACAAAATGATCAGTCTGGAAAGTACTTACAAACGAAATGGTCTGCGATTGATTTTCCTTTTAGGAGATCGAGATCAATATATATCGATTATTGCTGGAAAACTATGAGCCAAGTAAATTTTGAAAACATGATTTCAAAATATATAGAGACAGAAAAATTTGTCAATAAGTTTCTTTATCGATCTCCTAAAATGATGTTTCTACCATTGAATCAATAAATCACATCGTTAAATTAAATGATATATGGTGTGACTTATTGATTCAATGGTGAAAAAGAAACTTGTGCATGATGCAAAATCATTTTTGCATGTGCATGTTAGACAAAACCATCAATGAAAATCTAAAATTCAAATGAAATTGGTTTATTTAATTTTTCCATATCTGGTTCACAATGTAAATGATTTCTTTTAGTTATGTTTTTTTTAAGGAAGATGATCGAAATAGAGAAGAATCTCATGTGTTTTATGTGATACGAAGGTACAACTTAAGTTAATTGAAGAAGAATTTTATTGGACAATTGTAAGACCAGACAACCATGTCGTGTAGAACGTGTTGAACGACGAAGAACTAACATGAGAATAAAACAAACGTAACAAAGATGAGGATGTCACAAAACAACATTTTTTATTTCTCTATGTAACGATCTGTTCGATTTCCTCCTTTGCCAATATCAAAGAACCAGAGAATCACCTTCACCTTAAAAGCAAATTATTGACTAATCAGTAAGGATTTTTAGATCTGAAATGACATGTCCTTTCACAGGATTCTTTTTGTATTGAAGGTGTCAAAGTTGAAAACTAATTTATTTTTTTATAATTTATTTTTTGGAAATTCAACTTAATTTAGTAATTTCATTTTTCCATGTCTAATAATTTATAAATTAAAGATAATGTTAACAATTTAAGGAGTTAAAATTCAAGAGACTATACATCCAAAAAATTAAAATAAAAAATTCAAGAGACTATGAAAACGAGCCAAAATTCAAAATATATTAATATATAGCAATCTGCATCAAAGTTATCCAGACATCATTCTCATGAGAATGGTGGATATATAGTGGGTACTTATCCACTCACATACTACACGACTATTTCGTTTAGCTCAAACGTATGAGATTGAATTACCCTTCATTGACTTCAATAGAATGGTAGATATGTTTTTCATTCTTGTTACAAAATACATCCTAAATTAGGTAATTCTCATATATAAATACATACATGCTTGAAATGCCCCAGACAAAAGCTTATAGCAGGATTAATATTTTTCAGGCAAAATGGATAATAATCATCACAAAGAAGACTTTTCAACATGCTATTTTGCTCCTTATTATTTCAAGCACTTTTTTTTAGTTGCTAGCTACTACTACTTCAATTCATAGGTTACATATATACCAAAAAAAAAAAAAAAATCAGTGTGCTAGCCAAATATTAATGTGACAAATATATGTGAAAATTGAAGTGGCACCAACTTCTGGTTGCAACATTGTTTGCAATGCCCCTTTGACTTAAAAAGAGAGAAACAACATTGTTATTGTTTGAGCATGCTGCATATTGCTACACATAAGTAAATGATTCATAATGTTTATGCATGCAACATTTCTAAGGTTGGTTGGTGATTACTTTATTTTGTCGATATTGACTCTCCAATATATGAAGAGAGATGCATGCTCAATGGCATGCAAGAGGTCAAAATTTACACAATAATTGAGGATTCTGCAAACGTATTGGTTTTTTTGGACAAGTAGGCAAACGTAGTGTAAAGTAATTAAAATTAAAATTATATACATGTTTCAATATTCTATATGTCACATTTTGTTGAAAAAATATATTCTAGATGTCACTCTGTCTATGATATTTAAATAGATACCGAATTGAAAAAGAGTTGGTACTGTAGTAAATTAATTTATTTTAATTAGGTTTATGAGTTTTTTTTGGTAGATAGGTTTATGAGCTTTAAATTAAAATTTTTTTGGTAGATAGACGAGATGACAAAACCATCATAAACTTACACACACAAAGTGGAGGTATCGGGGTTCGAACCCCGATCATAACGTCCGGCCTAACAATTTTATCATTTTTACCAATTGAACTAGAATTTTTTTTTTGACACATTGAACTAGGACTTATAAGACAACTTTAAATGATTATTTTTGAAGGATATTGTAATACTGCATTATTTTTATGAGAATCATACAACACACACAAGTCGCATAATTTCTTTTGTAAAAAAGTCCCATAATTTCAAGAGTTATTATAATTAAAAAGAAAATTAAGTTAAATTTAATCATATAACATAATTACAATTATTTTATATAAAAAAAACCTTAACGCTATAATTTGCAATATGACAATGAGCACACCAATTACCTTAGATTTCAACTATTAATAACATGAAACTCAAGTATGCACTTTAAGGACATGAATAGCAACTAACTCTCGTTTATTGCTTAAAATTCATATAGATTTCATTAAACTTTTATGAGATTTAGATGAATATTAATCAATAAATTTATATAAAAGCGTGTATTAAAGATAATGATGTTGAGCCCATGTGAACATAACTCGATTGACAATGATGTTGTAGTATGTTAAGCTGATGAATTTCTAACCATTAAACTACTTGCATGTAAAAAGGTTGGTTTGACATCTAAGCCGGTTTAGAAACCTATTTCAAATTGAGGAACTTAAATGGGAGCAGACCATCAATTATATCCCAAGCTATCAATACATATTTAATTTATATAAAATCTTTAAATTTTGTCCCTGTTAATAAGAATAAGATGGCTACCACTACAGGAAAAAAATCGTTGATTTCTTAGGGGCAATTTTTTTATTTTTTTTTTGAAATAAGGGGCTATTTTTCTTTTTGAAACACTGCCTTTTCGAAAGGAAAAGGACAATCGAAAAAATATTGGTTAAAAACTGTTATCGGTAGAGTTTACTTCTCAATTCTCAAACATTTATGACGGACAAGTCCCTTATAAACTTTATCTCAAGAAAAAAAAAATTAGAAAATACATTTATGCACAATTAATTTTGAATATATTTCTGCACAATTAATTTTGAATTTTATAAAAAATCACGTTAATCAGTATACTTTATGGTTCCCATAAGTATTTCAGTCGATAAAAAGAACTTATCCATTGCTTGAATTTTCATATGTTTTAATATATTTTGTTCCTAAATCCAAATTAGCGGGAATGATTTTATTAAAGACAAACAATTCTATTTCTTGCATTTTAAAAATGTTGAAACAATTCACTTAGTGTGAACTTCGACAAGGAAAAATGTGCAGCACATTGCCAATTCAAGCCTATAAACTTAGACTAAAATAAGTTTATTGTTTCAATATTTCATTCAAACATCCAAGTATTTAATGTGAAGGTTAATAAGACCATACCCTCTTTGTAAATGCAAATTCTACCTTGTTTCCGAAATTTTTTGCACCGTCCAATTTCTTAATAGTGATTTTATGATACTGAGCTTTGTTATGTACGCTACTGCGTTAGCAACCCGAGTAATGCATGACTAAAGTCACTAATTATTAGTTGAGTTAAATCGTGTTATAACTGCAAATGAACAAAATGATTAAAATAGTTTTTACACTACGTTCGAATGTTAGACAAAATAATACAAATTTTGTTGTGATGGAACAAGACAAAAAATTTAGAAGTTAACAGAACGGGTACAAAGTTAAGAATAACATATATTTTATATAAAAAATAAAAAGATATAGACAAAGTAAAAAAAGAAAACTACATTAAAAAAACAAAGTATATATAATAGTTATATTAAATTTCTCTCAAAAAAATAATAGTTATATTAAATAACAAAGTAGAAAAATAACAAAATGAAAGAAAGTACAATTTTTTTTTATAAGACCAAATCATAGACAACATCAGACAATGTAATGGTATAACTCAAAACTTTAGTATACTTATCCATGAAATTTTATTGATGTTTATTCCATTCAACGACAAAATTTAAAATAAAGACCAACGTTTGTCACTCTAAACTTCATAACTAGTATAATATTTTACGGACATAATAGAATAACAAGATTTCAAATAAGATAATATTATTCAAGTATTTGAAATCTAAGTTTAATATTTTGCGAAAATAATAGAATAACAAGATTTCAGAATAAGATAATAATATTCAAGTATTTTTAAGGACATATTTGTGTATAAGGTATTTTGTTCAATCTCTTATAACAATATACTAACAAAAGTACGTAAATAACCATTAAGGTAGAGATATATACTTTGACCCGACGGAAAAGGTGCAACTACGACAATGGTTGAACAATAACGACAGTGGATGTGTAGGAGAGGTTTGTGAGAGAAAGATAAGAGACAATGGTTTGAAGAATAAACCGGAGAGAGAATGATAATTTAGGGATTAAATTATTAGCTTAGGGTATTACTTTCCTTAATCTCTTTTGATACAAAGAATCAAAGTAATAGATTTAAGAGGAGTGTTAGCAACATTAGACTCGATTATTTTTCTAATATTTACTATCTTATTGATGGATTATGATCCTCTCAAGTGGAAAATAAACTTGAGAAAATAATGTAGGAATTTAGACCATTGAAATACATAGGGAGAATAATATTGGAATTTAAAAAAAATTGAGAAATTTTATTTAAGAGCAAAGATGTGAAAATTGAAAAAACATGAGTTTTTTTTTGAGAGGATCCACTCTCCTTATTGAGTAAGATTTATTTTGAAATTTGACCCCACATAAAATGGTAATATCTACATGAAAATTGACGAGTCGTATGAATTTAATCAACAAGTAGGAAGATTTCGTAGCTGATTAGTAGCAACTAATCCCCCTCACCAATTTTGTGGGATAAATAAGGTATAGGTTCTCTCCTATGAAGATTTTTTATTTTTTTTATACGTATGAGTCAAATATCGAACCCTTGATTGCTTAAGGGTCAAAATCTTCTACTACTTTAGTCATTTCTTTATTGGTAAGTGTTAAAAGGTTAGAAATGGCATAATGAGAACCTTGTGTATTCACGTGTATCATTTTGTTGGTTTGAAGTAATACTCCTAAAATACAAAACGTAGAAAAATATATTCATGCACAATTAATTTCAAATTTTATAAAATATCAAGTAATCAATCTACTTTATCCCTTAAGTATTTTAGTCAATGAAACAAACTTATACATTGTTTGAATTTTCATAAATTCCAACATATTATGCTCCTAAATCCAAATTAGCGAAAATGAAAAGAGTGAACTTTGACAAGAAAAAAATGTGCAACACATTGCGAATTCAAGCTTATGAACCTTGACTAAAATAAGTTTATTGTTTCAATATTTCATTCAAAATCCATGTATTTATTGTGAAGGTTAATAATAAGACCATACTCTTTATAATGCAAATTCAACCTTTTAATTGTATTATCATTTTTTTTTGCATTATTCAATTTCTTAATAGTGATTTATGATGCTAATAAGACTTCCCTATCTATACTACGTGGTCCCCCTCTTCATCACCACTAATTCCTTCAGCTATTGGATTTGAAAAATATAATAAAAAACAAAAAAGTTTTAAATTTTGAAATATAAAAAAAAAGAAGTGCATCATCGATGTAAATTAATCGTGCATAGACGTCTAATGAAAATATAATATCTTGTGATTATTTTTGCATTTCATTTAAATAGGTAATATCACGAGTTTTCATTAGATATCAATGTAAAATTAGTTTACACCAACCGTGCATCACAATTAAACCTATTTTATTCTTTTTATAAAAATAAAAATAAAAACAAAAAATGAAAATGAAGGTATAGGTGTATATATACATACATGATATACCCTGCAAATTGATACTTAACCTGTTATAAGCAAGCTGCCATAAAATGCCAATCTATGATTCTGACCATTGAATCTCAGCCCTTCCTTCCTTATCATACCATACTTTCCTCTATATTATCTTTCTGCTTCCTTCTCCTATTTTTCTTCCTCTATCATTTTTCCTCATTCTTGCACACTTCATTATCTTCATTCTCAACCTACCTCATTTATCACTCTTTTTCATTTTGTACTTTATATTCTTATCAATAAGCTCAATAACACATTAAAGAACCCCCCCCCTCTTTTCTCTTTCTGTCATCTTCATTCCTCAAAGTTCATTAAAAGCACCTGCTTGGTAAATTCCTTTGCACCTCTAAAGTATTCTCTAGATAACCTTTAATTTCTTCTATGTTGCACATATACTGAATAAAAAATATATTGCTACCTTATATTATATAGTAATTATTATATGTAAATTATCTTCACTTATGCATTTGTGTATTCTTATAAAGCTTTAATTTCTATTTTTTCTTATTTCAATCTCAAAGGAATTGAAAATGGCTCCAAGATACAGTCGTGGAAAGGCCAAGGGAGAGAAGAAGAAGAAGGAAGAGAAGGGTAACAAAATTTCTAATTCTGAATTATTCTTATACAATTAATTAAGTTATAATATAAGTACTTAAATTGAAAGCTTTGTTAAATAGTCATATACTTAACTTAGTTTTATTTATTTGTTGTAATTTTGCAGTTCTTCCTGTTGTCATGGATATCACAGTGAACCTTCCAGATGAAACTAGTGTTGTTCTCAAGGTTTGTTTAAGTTAATTAATTATAATTTGTGAAGAGATTAAAAAATAGTTAATTTGGTATAAGTGTCATGGTTCTTGCTCTAAAAGGTTTGCAAGTTTTTGTTATGGTTCTCATATTTTAACTAAATTGTGGCTAGTAGTGCTGAACTTTATACCTCATAGATAGATTATTATTAATAATTAAATTCAACCATTAGCTATATTATAATCTTGTCACCATTTGTGTTATGCTTAAACAAGTACTTGAATTTTGAATTCATTTATATACCTATGATGCACATTTTAATTAATGTCCATAGAATACAAAGTGTGTGGCTATGGAATGATAATTTGACGATATAACATGCAGACAAAATATGAATGTATCTGTTTTCAACAAAACAACAAACCCAATTTTGCAATTTTCTGTTATGTTGCCTGAATTGGTGAATAGTTCCACTTACCATGAAGAATTTGGGTTCTCTCTCATTTTCAAGTTGCTTTAGCTTTCACGACTTTATTATTATTATTATTATTATTATTATTATTATTATTATTATTATTATTATTATTTACTTTATATTTAAATGATTTATTTTTGATATTTTGAAGCAGGGGATATCAACGGATAGAATAATAGATGTTCGTCGGCTTTTATCGGTGAATACTGAGACGTGTTACATCACCAACTTTTCACTATCTCATGAGGTGAAAATTGTGTACCATATATACTATACTATATAATTTTAACGTTTTATCATTGAGATAAAATTAGTTAAATTTAACGATACAATATAAGGAGTATTTAATTTAAAATTAATATTTTTTTCACAAATTTTCATGTCATCTATGTGTTACACATGTGTTTGGTATTTTGTAAATTCAATCAAACTACTTGACTTTTCTTTGACAAACCTAGAAACTGGTAGCCAGTGAAAAACACCAATCGTCATCTAAGAAAAACATAAATAAAAAAGAATAAATTTAAATGTATATTTGTTCTCTAGAAAGTATCGACCTAAGCTTAAATAATTATCGACCTCATGAAAAATATAGATAACGACTTTTTGTCAGTTATTATACTTAATCATGCACATACAAATTTATTTTTGGAGATTAATAATTTATACATGAATTCCAATATAATATATTATATTATAAAATTTAATTTATATTAGAATATGCATATTTTGATAGTGATAACTGATAATACAGATAAGAGGTGTATGTTTGAAGGATACGGTAGATGTGTCCGCACTGAAGCCATGCCTCCTCACTTTAGTTGAAGGTTCATTTCTCTCTCTTCAACCTTTTTTATTTATTTTTAAAGTAAAATAAGAAAAACGGTTACGACGTCGTTTAGTTAATCTTGCAGAGGATTACGATTCAGATGGAGCGGTGGCACACGTGCGAAGACTCTTGGACATCGTTGCATGCACCACCAGCTTTGGTCCGTCGTCTCCGCCAAAGAATGCGGCGAAGTCGACCAAATCTCAACCGCCTCCGGCAAAGCAATTGCAGAAAGAAGCTGCCGCGGCGGCGGACGCTGACGGAGAGATAAGCCACTCCTGTCCTAAGCTCGAGAGTTTCTACGAGTTTTTATCGCTTTCGCATCTCACTGCTCCTCTTCAATGTACAAATTCTTCTTCTTCTTCGCTGTTTCGTTCATTGATTTCTGATATGATGAACTTGAATCTGTGAATTGATGAGTGCAGATGTGAAGAAAGCTTCGAAAAGAAACGTGGAGGAGATATTGGAGGAGGATCATCTCTTCTCGCTCGATGTAAGTATTTTTCGCGCCTTTTCATTTTCTCGTCGCGCGTTAAATTTAAAAACACGCGCGTGTCCATCTTTGTCTGCATTCTTTAAAATTTGATTTGATTAGTGAATGTTTGGTTTCTCGTTTTTATTACTCCTAATATGTTAGAAAAGACAAAAGGCAAAATTGATTTAAAAACATAGAACTAATATGTTTTTTCATAAGCATATTTCCAATATCAATTCAATTGAAATCAATTTTTGCCACGTGAAACCAAATAATTTAAAATGAATTTGGATGAAAGTGATTTTAGAGATGTGTTTTTGCTTTGACAGTAAGTTTAAGTAAATTTTTTTTGAAGAAGTAAGTTTAAGTAAAATTTATTATTATTCTTTAAAAAAAGTGAAATTTATCCACAAAAAATGAAAAAAAAAGTGAAGGTAATTTTTTTTTTGAGGGAAGTGAAGGTATATTAATTCATAATAGCTAGTTAAATTTAAAATGTTTAGTATAGTTAATGATTAAATGAATAAATAAATATTACTCATGTAAAATGTCATATTTATTTGAATTTTATATGATTTTATTGTTTTATATTATCTATTTTAAAATATTGCTCTCCTTTAATATTTTATTTATTCACCACTTTGAAAATTTGAATAGTATTTATTTATTTTTTAATTTTATTCTATTTTGACATACTCATATAAACGAAATGTGATAAGATAAATGAAATAATAATTTTATATATTTTATGTTGTAGTAAAATATATACTCTATTATTATTCTTTTATTTTTTATTTTTTATACATGATGTGATTTTTTGGATCTGATTTTTTGTTTAGTTTATTTAACATAAGGTTGAGAAAGAATGTAATTTATATAGTAAGGTTAAAGATAGAAACAATTTTGATAAATATTTTTAACTCTTGGGTAGGGTATTAGAACATAAAAAAATGAGATAAAGATAACAATATTTAAGTCTTTGACTCAAACCGATCTCAATTGGTATTGAAAAAATGTTATAAGAGAGTCCAAAAATAATCGAGTGATATTAAGCAAGCAGATAGGACTTGCTAAGGAGAACATTTACCATTATTAAATGTATCTCTTACAAACTTATTTTTTCCATTTTTGCCAAACGTGCTTATGCTGTGCTGTTCTCAGGTGAAGGTTTGCAACGGGAAAGTGGTGCACGTTGAGGCTTGCAGAAAGGGGTTTTACAGTGTTGGGAAGCAGAGGATTCTGTGTCATAATCTTGTTGATTTGCTGAGACAGATTAGCAGAGCTTTTGACAATGTTTGTGCTCTTTCCACTTTTACTGTGGAGTGTATAATCTACTATTAAAATTAAATGTTAACCTGTGTTGCTTTAATTTTTGAAACTGTACTCTATTCTTGTAAGTTGATAGACACTAGCTTATAGTCCTCCTGGTGCTAAATCATAGACACGTTGGGTACATATATAATTGTAAACATATAAATATAGAAAACAACAATTGAATGCCAATCCTTAGACTTTATTTGTGAAGTCACCATACCTCGGTAATCGAATTTTCAAATGTTGTAATCAAATATATAATTTGGTATTTTAAGTTTTGACATATGTTGTTTCAGATTATGAAATTATGTCTGTGCTCTTGTATGATTTGAACAAAAAAAATTCCAGAAAATAAATTAAAAGCTTAACACATGAACTTCTCTATTCTAATTTTGTAAAATTAACAAATTTCTTCTCAATTTTCAGGCGTACGATGATCTCTTGAAGGCATTTTCAGAACGTAACAAGGTATTGAACAACTTCCGTTTTTTTGCATTTCTTATCTACAATTCAAAATTTGACATAACTAGGTAAAAGAAGCAGAAAACATGTTAATGGCTTTGATTGGCGCATGTAAATGCTGCTTGTTGCAACTAACACTGTATTTACTTATGCTCTCTGCATCATTTTCTGTCTTCAGTTTGGAAATCTCCCATATGGCTTCAGATCGAACACTTGGCTTGTTCCTCCTATTGCAGCACAATCACCATCATTTTTTCCTCCTCTTCCCGTGGAGGATGAAAATTGGGGAGGAAATGGTGGTGGTCTAGGAAGAGACGGAGAGTATGATTTGATTCCTTGGGCCAATAAGTTTTCTTTTATTGCATCTATGCCCTGCAAGACAGCAGAAGAAAGGCAAAGCCGCGATAGGAAAGCATTTCTTCTGCACAGCCTGTTTGTTGACGTTGCCATTTTCAGAGCAATTAGGGCTGTTAAACATGTTTTGGAAGATCCCAGTTTTAACTGCTCAGCAGCAGAAAATGATATTTACAGTGAGAGTGTAGGTGACTTGAGCGTTAGAGTCTTGAAAGACGGTTCTGTCGCAAGCTGTAAGATTGATTCCAAAATTGATGGAGTTGAAGCTACAGGAGTAAATCAAAAGGATCTAGTCGAACGGAATTTACTGAAAGGGATCACTGCAGATGAAAATACTGCCGCCCATGTATGATTTTTTTATATAGATAAAGATCGGTTAAATTGGTGCTTTGGATGCTACTTTGCCTTTCATAGAACTAATATATGTCACATTTAATGTGCAGGATATTACCACTTTAGGTGTTGTTTACGTAAGATATTGTGGTTATGTGGTTGTTGTGAAAGTTGAAGGTGGAGCTAATGACAATGCCAATTCTTCATTTCATCAAAATAATGAAGTGTTTGATCAGCCAGAGGGTGGTGCCAACGCACTAAATATTAACAGGTTCTTGAACCCTTCTGTTATCTGCATTATACAATTTTTCTAGTTTATGGCTTTACATACTGTATATACTTCATGAAGTTTTGCTGGGAGTTTATTTTGATGAAGTTTTGAGCTTTCCTCACCTTTACGTAGAAATTTATTTTCATAGTGTACTGTATTCCTCGATGTTTGGATGACTTACGGTTATTTTTTGGTTATAGCTTTTGTGTTTCTCTTTTTTTAGATATACATTATGACGCTGTTTTATACATCTAACTGATCTCATCTAGTAGGAAAAGGCTGTTGTTATTATTTTATAGATTTGACATTTTTTGAAACTTCATAACAGTTGTTTTAGCTTCCTTTGGTTGAGTAAGTTCTCATTTATCTAGATCCAATGATAATTGGGCGTGTAATTATTTTGTTTTTCCTTGCAGTTTAAGATTTCGTCTTCACAGCACAGCCCTGCCAGAGAACAATAAACAGATGAACGAGATACAAATGTTTGAGAGTGAAGAGCTTGGTGGTACCAATGCTTTTGTGGAAAAGCTGATTAAAAAAAGCCTTGCTAAGCTTGAGGAAGAGGAACTAAGTTCGGACTATTTTGTAAGATGGGAACTAGGAGCGTGCTGGGTACAGCATTTGCAAGACCAAAACAGTACAGAAAAAGATAAGAAACCATCTTTGGAGAAGGCTAACAATGAAATGAAGGTTGAGGGTCTTGGGAAACCTCTCAAAGCCCTCAAGAATAATAAAAAGAAATCTGATTCAACCAATACTAATGGTGCATCTGAACATTCAAAATCTAATCTCGAGGGTGAAAATGATGCATTGTCCTCAAGTGAACCCCAACATGAAACTGCAGCAGTTGAGAATGAGCTTGTGCTGAAACGGATGTTATCTGAGGCAGCTTTTACCCGATTGAAAGAATCAGGAACTGGACTTCACTGCAAGGTAAATACTCTTGGTGTAACAAAGTATTTTCAAGTTCCATAGTAACAAAACCAATCTATTTCATCCGGTGTCTAAACCAAACTATTTTTTCTTGTTAACAGTCTATGCAAGATTTGATCGACTTGTCTCAGAAATATTACATGGATGTTGCTATCCCAAAACTGGTAACTATAGAATTTTATTTCATTGGTTGGCTGCAAGGCTTTCTTGTTAATATGACCCTCACGATTTTTATGATACTATTAATTTTGCAATACAGGTAGCAGATTTTGGCTCATTGGAACTCTCTCCAGTTGATGGCCGCACGCTAACTGACTTTATGCATACTCGGGGTCTACGAATGCGATCTCTTGGACATGTTGTCAGTGCTCTAAACTTTATTTACATGTCCTCTTTGTTATCAAATAGAATATTCTTTTTCATGCTTCTTCTACAGTCAACATTCACAAAATGGCTTATGTTAGTGTTTCATTGACATCTCTAAAATAGCATAACTAGCTCTGAAAATGTGCCTTTAGGGATTATAAATGTTGGCCAACCTAAAATGCTTTATATTTGGATTGAAGTTTCTGTCTTTTCCCTTTTACTGTCTGCCACATATGTTTTAGAAGGTTTTGTGCGGGATTTTGTTTTAGTTTTATGATATGTATGCGAGCTTTTCCATGTTGTATGATGTTGGCATTTTGCTTATCTTCACAGGTCAAGCTTTCTGAAAAACTTTCACATGTGCAATCACTTTGCATTCATGAGATGATAGTTCGAGCTTTCAAGCACATCCTGAGGGCAGTAATTTCTTCTGTTGTTGACAAGGAAAAAATGGCTACATCAATAGCTGGTGCATTGAACTTGCTGCTTGGTGTTCCTGAAAATAAAGAATCAGATAAATCATGTGATGTCCACCCTCTTGTATGGAAATGGCTAGAGTTGTTTTTGAAGAAACGATTTGACTGGGATCTTAGCAGGTTGAACTATAAAGATGTGAGGAAATTTGCAATTCTACGCGGCTTGTGTCACAAGGTACTGGAGTCTGGAAATTGTTAATAGTTGACAAAAATTGTGGTTTCTGTTATAACTTGCTCTTGCATTACAAATTCCGTTGTTATGAAGTAATATACTGTGCCAGATTTTGTGATTCATTTTGGCAAGTATTTGTTGGTTGGTTATAAGTTCAGTTACTATAGAAGTACTGTTGAGGTATTAGGTAAGCTGAATTTTACACTTTAATATTGTCACCATACACATTTAAGAAAATGAGTTTGAGTTTTACTTCTCTGTGAAGTTGAAGTAGCCTCAAGTAATTATTTGGAGCTTTTGAAAGAGTGGACTTTACATGCTCATATGCTACCTTTATTACCTTATTGACATAAGGTCTTATTTTCATCTCATACAAAAAGTATGTCACTCTTGTCGTGAAACAACTGAACCTGTTTTCCTCCCTTCAACTGCAACAGCTCTCATAGAGTTTTTTTTTTTTTTTGTGTACATCTAATATCTGTTGTATGTCCTTGTTTTTTTTTCTCTTCTTTTTATTAGAAAACATTCATGTTTGCCTGTACAACATATGTGCATACAGGTACATATAGATTAATATGAGACCGACTTAATCAGTCAATAGGTTGGGCTTAAGATTATCATTAATCAATGAGTTATTGATCATTGACAGTTTGTTTCTTATCATCGTTTTCTGTTTTAGGTGGGAATTGAGCTCGTTCCAAGGGACTTTGACATGGATTCTCCATTTCCCTTCCAAAAATCTGATATTGTCAGCTTGGTTGCAGTTCACAAGGTAGCCGACATGTTGAACATAGGTTCTCTGACATAATGTATTGAAGATTATTGAATATGCCCTAACTTGTGCATTGCTTATGCTGATCCTTTGCAGCAAGCAGCATGCTCATCTGCAGATGGAAGGCAGCTTCTGGAGTCCTCCAAAACAGCTTTAGACAAGGGAAAACTTGAAGATGCTGTTACCTATGGGACAAAGGTATCTGTTGCCTGAACCTTTTGATTGGAAATCTTCAAATTGTTGAAAAAGGTTTTCAACATTCAATATCTTTCATTCTGAAATTGACATGTTATCTGCTTTAATTTATGGTAACAGGCTCTTGCAAAGCTTGTAGCAGTTTGTGGTCCCTACCATCGGATGACAGCAGGAGCATACAGCCTCCTTGCTGTAGTTTTATATCATACCGGAGACTTTAATCAGGTTTATTTTAATCTTTAATGTTTTGGTATTGGTAGACATTATTTCATCAAACCATAGATTTATTTCAGATATAGTTTTTATGCATCTATACCAATCCCTGAAGTTGTCCAGTTGTATGGGTTGGGACACAGAAGTATTTATATAGGATCTCCATGGCTTGATCTCTGCGACTAACAAACCCCCCTCCCCCTAACAAACTAACTAGTAACCATTTGTCTATAAAAAATGCATCTACACCAAAAAATCTGATCTACTTTTTCTATTTTTGTCAAGTCCCAAATTTGATTTCAGTTCATTAAGTTGCTTGCTTTATTTCAGGCTACAATCTATCAACAAAAAGCTTTGGATATCAATGAGAGAGAGTTAGGTCTGGATCATCCTGATACCATGAAGAGCTATGGGGATCTTGCTGTTTTCTATTACAGACTTCAACACACAGAGCTGGCTCTTAAGTATGTTTATCGTTGTACAATGTTGTGGTGTATAGATTTAACTGAGTTTTTAAAGTTTGATTTATACTTTTTTTAACTTGAAGAAGAATAATTTATAAAGAGAGAAAACAATGTTTATAAAAGGGGAAGATTGAATACCCTTACTTATTGTGTCCTATCTAACAGGACTGTCTAGGTTTATTTCCCTACTTATTTGAACTATATTTAAATTAATCTTCAAAAGTATTGTAAAGACAAGTTTCGATGTTTTAGCGTTATTTTCAATTTTTCTTCTGATTTATTGTTTTACTGCTTATCTCTGCAATCAGATATGTGAAGCGTGCTTTATACCTTTTGCATCTGACATGTGGCCCATCTCATCCAAATACTGCCGCAACTTACATTAATGTTGCTATGATGGAGGAAGGTCTGGGAAATGTACACATTGCTCTCAGATATCTTCACAAAGCATTAAAGTGCAACCAAAAATTACTTGGTGCAGATCATATTCAGGTTTTAGTTTATTTCATTTTATTTCCTGTTTTTGCCATAGTTTAAAGTTTTTATTCCCGAGTAATCCTACATTTTACTTAAATTCTATGTCGAATGTTTCATAACACATAATTGTCATAATATGCTTTATAGTAACGAGTGAAGTTAGTAGGTTGAAATTGCTGATTTTGCGTTACTATTAAATGCTGGTGATGTTACTATTTTAGTACTCTTGGCAATTATAATAATTTTAACTCAAAATAAATAAAGAAGGCAAAATAATAATATTAACCTATAGGCTTGTATTACTTGTGTAATAAAGCTTCTCATTTGTGTATAACATTTGCATCTTTTTTGGACACTGGTTATTTGCAGACAGCTGCAAGTTACCATGCAATAGCAATAGCACTCTCGTTGATGGAAGCATATCCGTTGAGTGTGCAGCATGAGCAAACAACTTTGCAAATTCTGCGGGCAAAGCTTGGCCCTGATGACTTGCGAACACAGGTAAATTGTCACATTAAGCAAGTTCTATGTTCTGCAAACTCTAGTTGGTTTAAAAAATATAGTAGTATCAAACATAATAGAACAGAACTTAGTGGTTAACAGTATTGTAGTCAGTATATTGAATTCTTAAATGATGTCACAAGGAAGTGTTTGAATAGTAAACTAGTAATCAACAATATAATAGCTGGTTGATTGAAGTCTTAAATGGTGTCACAGGACAATGTTTGAATAGTTCTCATCATCATCATTATCATTATGAATATATGTGACATTGTGTGTTGCTAAAAGTATCATTTCTGTTTTTTCTAAAAACAATAATGTACACATAATTATAACTGTTTTGCATAATCTATAGTTTCTTGATGAATTCTACAGGACGCTGCAGCTTGGCTCGAGTATTTTGAGTCCAAGGCTTTTGAACAGCAAGAAGCTGCTCGAAATGGTACGAGAAAACCTGATGCATCAATAGCTAGCAAAGGTCATCTAAGGTATAGTGAAATTATGCTCTGAATTTGGATTTGAATTTGATACTTAATTGATTAGTTTCTGCATCAGGAAGTACTCGTGTAGTGGATATATCCCTTGGTGTTATTTGATGGAGTAATTTTTTTACAGTAAATGCAATATGTAACTCTGAGATGAATATTGTTACAGTCTTTGAAAGCCTGTTGTCAATGACCGTCGTTAATACAGTTCTCTTGGTGTTTTTATGGCTAGTAGAACTATCTAAATGTTTTTGACTAATGAAGAATTATTTCTTGTACGTCGTATGCTATCATGGATATACTTGACATTTGAAAATGACTTCGTGTCTATTCTAAGAATACATTGGACACAGTACAGACATAAACACTGCAACAGAGCAAAATTTAACATAGACTCTGCAAAAGAGCAAAATTTAATGTGCATGTCATATGTGCCCGAAGTAGACATAACTCCTATTTTATGTGTGTGCCGTTTGTAGAGGGCTATGTTATCATCTTGAATTGTCAACATTGATGTGTGTAATATCAGTAAAAGAACTGATATATTTGTGTGTGTGTGTGTGATATTTGTATATATTTTTTTTATAGATATGCATATGATATTTGTATATGATACATTCACATACACCATTTGTAATGATTTCCTATATGGCCGTGGAATTTGTCAGTGTGTCGGATCTTCTTGACTACATTAATCCTAATCATGATGCCAAAGGGAGAGATGCAGCAGCAAAGAGAAGAAACCAGGTAACAAAAGTGCCCCTGATTTTCTGGACTTGATAATCTTCTCATCAGTTTGATTCTTTAAGACCTGATAAAGAATTATATAAAAGAGTTGTCTAATTAATGAACGCTATTGCCTGCGGTCTAAATATACATTTTCTGATATTGCTCTGAATGTTTGTCTTGGCATTTTAGGGTTTATTATTGTGGAGCTATTCTTTAACTTGTCCATAACCCATCAAAGGGATATTCTATTGTGTGTTGACTATTGAGAAAATATTTTAAAGTTGTAAGGTCAAGCAAACAAAACAACTTATTATCTGGCTAATACGATTTCTTTCTCTCTGCTTCAAGAATTGCTTGAAGTCCATCTGATACAGACAGCGATAATAAAAAAAATCTTTAATCTTAAATTTGGAGTTACCTATGCTGTTTTGCAAAATACTAATTCAAATAGGTAACGTCATTTCTGAGTGGAGAAAGATGAACAGAGGTAGTAGTCTGGAATATATAATATACCTGACTCGGTAATTTGCGAGAAAGAAGATTTGTATATTCTGTAGTAAAGAGAGTAGATTAGATGGATGATAGTCAAGTCGCTAGAGGCGGACCTAGAAACACTACAAGAGAATCTATTAAAAAAGATCTACAGATCAATGAGTTTGATAGGGATATGATATATGATAGAACATAATGGCCTCGTTTGATTCATGTAGCCGACCCCAATTAGTGGGATAAGGTTTGGTTGTTATATGACTCGGTAATTTGCTATTGTATCGAGAGAAATATGGCTAATGGTCTATCTTGAAGAAGGACTAACCATCAATATAATTGTTGTACTCATTGTGTACGCTATAAATGGTAACATGGTAACATTGAACATACAATTTATTCATCTTCTTTGTTTCTGTATTTTCTTTATAGGGTCTTGCTAACAAGTGCCCTAAGGGCATTGTTTAAGGAAACCATAAATAGAAATATTATCTTGAAAACATAAATCAAACATATGAAAAAGTAATAATCGCACATATTTCTATGCAAAAGTTACTAGTATTGATTGCTTAAACAATGCCTCAAGGGCACTTGTTAGCATTTCCCTTCTTTATACTATAATGAGATGTAAATAAAATGGAACGTGCTTCAAGATCACTTTAATAATCCTTCTGGATGCAATTTTTTTAGCGCGTAAACAATTGCTTGTCACATTAACGTGAGAACTGAGATTTGCATACTTCCCCATATTTTGTACTACAAATCATATTTGTTTGTTAATTATGTGTCAGGTGAGGGCAATATCCTACCAGAACAATGTCTCAGTAAGTTCTGACGAGTCTTCAAAAGAAATTCAGAAAGAGGCTTCAGATGAAGAGCTACATATACCTGAACCAGCAAGTAGTGCAGATTCTGAGAATGAGAGCAACTCGGCACCTGATCCGGAACAGCCAATTTTAGAAAATATCTTGGATGAAAAGCCACAAACTTCTAATGAACTATTGTCTGAAGCACATCCCGATGGAGATGATGGATGGCAATCAGTTCAAAGACCAAGATCAGCTGGTTCATATGGCCGGAGACTGAAACAAAGACGGGCAACACATGGCAAAGTTTATAGTTACCAGAAAAATGCGGAAGTTGGCACTGAACATTCTTCGGTAAAGAGTGCTAATCAGAATAGCAAGTATTATTTCTTGAAGAAGCGGACAATACACCACGGGGGTGCAGATAATCGTGCTGTAAACATCAGCCAAGGAGCTAAATTCGGAAGGAAAGCAGTCAAGGCTGTTGCGTACAGGGTCAAGTCTACACCATCTGCTTCTAAGACTGTTGCAAATGAGACATTAGAAATTGTTGGCGAGAAAGAAGTTGATTCAATCGAGGTTAATCCCGTTAAGACTTCTATAGTTAGTCTTGGTAAAAGTCCTTCATACAAGGAAGTAGCCTTAGCTCCTCCTGGGACAATCTCCAAGTTGCAGGTCTATAATCCTCAAAATGAGATTTCTGTTAGCCAGGAACATGATGTTGGAAAACACGAAGAGGAAGTTATTGACGCTCATAGAAACATCAATCCAACCCCAAAAGAGGCGAATAACGTGTTTAAAGAGAAGTCTGATGATTCTTTGTCCGATTCTATAGAAGATTCACAAGATGATAGTGTAGTTTCTACTGAGAAGAAAGAAGAAACTCAGTTGAATAAAGTTGTGCAAGATAGTTGTGCAACTGCTGAGGGGCTTGAATCTGGGGACGTTGAAGCACAAGGAACTGTTGATAACAGCATAGTGATTGATGCAGTAGAAGATGCTATGGAATCTTACAAACAAGAACTCGTTGCAAGTGATTTGCCTTGCAGTTTTGAACCTTCTGATAATACAAATTCTAGTCCACATGGTGGTGAGGATTTAGGGATCAATTTATTATCACCTAGTCAAAGCCAAGCTGGGGGCATCTCATATAAGAAATTATCTGCATCAGCAGCTCCATTCAACCCATCACCTGCCATTGCACGTGTTGCCCCTATTGCCATGAACATGACTCACCCTTCTGGTCCCGGTCCTGTTCCAGCTATTGGCCCCTGGCCAGTAAACATGAATGTTCACCCTGGACCTGCTACTGTGCTACCTGCTGTTAACCCAATGTGTTCCTCTCCTCACCATGCATATCCGTCACCTCCAACAACACCAAACATGCTACAACCATTGCCGTTCATGTATCCTCCTTATACTCAACCTCAATCAGTACAAACCAGCAGTGGCTTTCATGCCAATCATTTTACATGGCAATGTAATTTGAATCCTGTCATATCTAAGTTTGGTCCTGGTGCTGTTTGGACTGGCTGTCATCCTGTTGAATATCCTCGTCCAGTACCTATTGTTGAACCATTCCCTGATATCATTTCAGAGCCTCAAGTGGAGTTTCATACAGTTGAAAGTCCAAGTCCAGCTTCAGTTCTGCCTGATGACATTGATAAGGTCGGGGATTTGAATAAAGAGGTAAAAACTTCAGCATCGGAGATGAGTGAAGATGAAACGGTGAGAGTTGGTTCAGAAAGTATAAAAGAAAATGGCAATCCAAATTTTCCTGGGACCGACAATGCTGGGAATGAGCCAAATCAAATTGTTGGCTCCAACATTAGCACCAGCAGTAGCGAAATGAACATGGATGATGAGAAAACGTTCAGCATTTTGATTCGGGGAAGAAGAAACCGAAAGCAAACTCTAAGGATGCCAATAAGTTTGCTTACTCGGCCTCATGGCTCTCAGTCGTTTAAGGTTATCTATAACCGTGTTGTTAGAGGAAATGATTCTCCCAGGTCCATGAATTTCTCTTCTAGTAAACATTGTACAGCTACTGCTTAACCCACAGTACTTTGCTGTTGCTAATGAATTGTAGCAATTATTGTGGATATAGAAGAACTCTACCTCAATAGTTCTCGTGAAGCATCGCAGTATTTCATCATTTGTGGATTCATTACAAATTGCTCTGCCTCGTGAGCTCAGTTTTATAGCTGCAGTATGCCACTATCTTTTTGGATGTTTTCGGTAGGTCTTTCAATTCCATCCTTTCGTATCTGCTGAAGCTAACTCAGTATATTTGTAGTTTGAAAAAGCTATGAATCAATGAATTCTTTTCACCAGGCAAATCATATTTGACTGACAAAACCATTCAAATTCATGAAATATTGCAGATGTCACTATTATTGCTTAAAATTGTTGAAACTGCCTGAGGAACAGCATTCATGCTAATCATCTTGCTCAGTCTGCGGGTTCATTGTAGTCAGTTTTGAGGTTTCAGAGGCACTTTCAAGGTGAATTTGGTTTTACTATGTAGTTAGACAATTTTGATATGATGAATAACGCGACCAAGAGACCCTTAATAATTATTATTATTTTGTTAAGCCATTTCAATAATTTTGATAACTAATTTGTTTCAATTGTATATACATTCGTAATATTTTGTTAGGTGATAGTGGCACTACTTTGTCAGTTGATTTATTATTGAATTGTTACCCCTGAAATAATGATGGAACATATTCACGAAGATTGTTGGTTCTTACTTCTGTAGTATATTGTTTGTCTTCTTCGTTTCCATGGAGATCATCAATGTCTTGAAGGAACGTTATGAACTTGATCTTTTGTCCAAAATAAGATCACCACGTATGAGTTTTGAAATTTCAATACACGTCTCTAGAAGTAGATGTAACTTAGGAATTATCAGTTACATTTTTCTCTTAAACAAAAGCACGTAAGAATTATCATTTACATTTTGGTTAAATAAGTTTTTGGTACCTATAAAAGCATATGAGAGATGTACTCTAGGAAAGGTCAGAGAGAGAGAGAGAGCATCAAAGCATCTGAGAAATGATTCAAATGATAAGCAAAATTAATTGTATCTACGTAGTATATTTTCATCAAATCCAAAAAAAAGTAAGGAGTTTCATCAAATTATTTCATGAACCTTGATTTTATAATTTTAACTGTCCCCAAAAACAATGTTTAGGACCTCTCAAAAAACAATATTTAGATTTTCCATAAATATTAACCATATTAAAATTCATATCTTTATTCACGTGGATAGTGCACCCGTAAAAGGTAGGAAAGACCTTAAAACTCAAAAAACACTTACAAAGATAATTTATATTTGCCTCGTTCCAAAGGCTTGAACTCGATATCTCTCAAATTTAGACCTATTTTTCATGTTAAAAAGAAGGAAAAAAAAGCTCCTATAAACTAAAATAAAAATCTCATTGTTGATTTGGTTATCCTAAATATTTTTCATGTTACCCCCTAAACCATTAAGATTTAACTTTGAAAAAACATTCTCTTATTGTAGAAAACAATCCGTATACTTGCTACAACTTTATCATCGGTGGAGGAAAGTCAATGTTCTAAAGAAATTTATTGAAATTACATGCAACATTTGAGGCTTTTAAGGAGGACAAAGTGGGATTAGATTTTAAGGAAGCATCCCTTACCTACTATGGAGTTTCAAGTCAGATGTACGGAGAATCTACCGCAATACTTTATACTTTAGTGGAGGGTGTTTTGATGTTGAATTTGTGGAAGATAAAGATTTTGTGGGATTAGATATGATTTTCTCAACATATTTTTATAGATTTGTTGAAATCAATGACGAGAAAGTGTGTACTTCGAAGTAAAAATGAAACCAAGAGCTTAACTGTCGAGTAAGTCACTATTTGAACTCTATAAATCGTTCAATATGATGTGTGGTTCATGCATGCTTGAGGGATGATTGAAGCGGGAATTTTAAAGACTGAAACACAATAATGAAGAATAATTTAGCACTATAACTAAAATTGTTATGGATACGAGAATTGTACAAGAATATTTGTCTAATGGAATTTGGAAATTAAGTTTTGTTGAAATTTTATATCTCAATTAGTTGTTTTTCATATTTTTATCGTAAGCAAGTTTGAAGACTCCTTCGAGGACCCATGCAATAAGTTATAGTCTCTTCCCGATATTTAATGTTAGTTTGGTATAGTTGTAAGTTGGTAAAAATTATGTCAAAATTTTATAAAAGCTATACTTTGTTGCTTGCCGTGATTTTGTCCAACCCACCTTGATATAAAAATTAATTTTAATTTTGAATATCGTGACTTTTACATCTCATACATGGTAAAGTACAAGAGAATTATTCGCCTTATAACACTTCATCTCCATTTTGCTAAATGTTTCTTGAGAATTATGTAAATATTATTATTACACGTTGATTATAGAATCAGATAATATGATGAATTTTGCTAGATTTATGAAAACAGGGTGTTGCATAAGAAATGATATGCAAGTTCTTTCATTAACAATACTCCATTTTTTATGAGAATTAGCTGGATTTGTTATTGGTTTTGAACATTCTGAAGTTATATATTAATTAATTATGAGAATGTTAACATTTCAACGATATTGGGTATTTGTTGTATAAAACATAATGAACAAAATTATAAACAAAACAAGGTTAACATCAAAGGGGGTGTAGCTCATATGGTAGAGCGCTCGCTTCGCATGCGAGAGGCACGGGGTTCGATTCCCCGCACCTCCAAAATTTTCATCATTTTAATTGTTTTTCTCTATGTACCCTTTTCATGATGGAAAATCTGTGATTCTGTGTTCTAATTTACCAAAATGGATATACTTTTTTTTCTTCTTAATTTGAAAATGCATAATTGTATGGGAACTTTTACGGTACACCCGCAAATTAAGGTGTACCGGTACTCCTACTTTAAAAATCTTTAAATTAACTATTATTTTTATGGAATAAAGAGCTATTTGTTGATATTTATATTTTAGAAAATGTCATTTCATAAG
>Ga0228710_1001276_pt1 | contig 37194 bp, 22 predicted proteins | sample MedpolnodulmetaG_FD_177995 | JGI IMG/M metagenome (GOLD analysis project Ga0228710, IMG submission 177995) | Root nodule microbial communities from Medicago polymorpha collected in Santa Monica, California, United States - pink nodules | ecosystem: Host-associated > Plants > Roots > Nodule...
CAGTAATACATGTTGGAATATCATCAAAGACTTGGAAGCTAGTACTAGATGTGGCTGCCTTAGCTAAATTATGAGCAACCTCATTTGCTTGCCTCCTAATAAACTCGACATGAGAGTTTGTTAAATGCTTGTTAAGAAAATAAATACTACTTTCCATGATGGACCCAAACTCGGTGACATCTCCACGACCATTGTTGAAATAATCAACTACTCTTTTTGAGTCAACTTCGAAATCAACATTTGTGAATTGAAGATCATGTATCCACCGAATCGCATGATATAATCCCAAGGCCTCCCCAATATGGATAGAACAAGCTGGACTGAACCACATTGTTTTAGAGCGGACATGGTTCCCATCCGAGTCTCGGATGCACATTCCAATCCCAACTTTGTTTGTGGTATTTGGAAAAGAGGCATCGACATTGCATTTATACCTGCCACTGGTTGGTTTCTTCCAACTAATGTTTGCATCCCTATTATGGTGGGAAGAGCTCGGAGTGGAAGACGAGTTGTCCTGCCTTATAGATACTTGCCTACGATTAGCTTCTCTCCAACCTTCTAGAAGGTGTCTTGCTCTTTCTAGGATGGTAACAGTCGAATTTGACACCTGTTGCCATAGTTTGAGATTTCTAGCTTTCCAAATACTCCACATTATAGTGACAATGTTCTCAATTTGAGCTGCAGACAGTCTTTGCAACAGGTTGAAGATAATATCAGGTGCATTATCAAACTGACTCAGGGACGGGGAGATCAAGTGCCACATGTTAGCTGACTGCCAAATATCAACTGCTAGTGGGCAATGAAAAAGAATGTGATAACTATCTTCGTGGGGATCTGCACACCTGACACACTCTGAAGGACAGTTAACACCTCTGCTTCGCAACTTCACTCGGGTTGGAAAACGGTCCCTACAAATTCTCCATACCAAACTCTTGACTTTGGGGGGTACTTTCAGTCTCCAGATACCACTCCAGTACCCTGGTTTGTGCAAGTGATCATTGTTTATAACCTCTTCGATACAAATACGATAAGCACTTCTTACTTAGTAGTTCCCGTTTTTCTCTGCCTTTCAGATCAACCTATCCATCTGGACCTGATGATAAAGGGGAGTATTTAAGATGTTTTGGGCTGTCTCGACTGGAAATAACTGACGGACCAATGACTCATTCCAGACTTTCTCCTCTTGATCTATTAGGTATCCCACAGAGTAAGGTTGAAGAGCCAACATGACGTCACCAATAGGGGGAATACTGGATCCTGACCCAATCCATGGTTCACTAATAATCGGAATATTGAAACCAGTGCCAATCTTCCATCTCGCTCCTTGTCGAACCACTACTTTTGCGCTAAGAATGCTACGCCAAACAAAACTGGGATTATGTCCCAATTTGGCATCTAGATAACTACTATTCGGGTAGTACCTAGCTTTAAATTTTTTTGAGACGAGACTATCCGAATTGGTTTGTAGCTGCCACCCTTGTTTACCAAGCATTGCCACATTAAAAGCTGCCAAATCCTTGAAACCCATGCCTCCATTATTTTTATGGACAGAAAGTTTTTCCCAAGATAGCCAATTTAACCCTTTATTGCTGGTGCTACCATGACCCCACCAGAAAGCATTGATCATCTTTTCAATTTCATCTAGAAGTGTATTTGGTAACCTGAAGATACTCATGACATAAGACGTGATAGCTTGAAGAACAGATTTGATCATGACCTCCCTTCCTGCTTTGGACAAACATTTGCTACTCCAACTGCTAATCTTTTTCCACACTCTATCCTTGATGAAGTTGAAAGTTGTTTTTTTACTGCGCCCTACCATTGAAGGCAAACCAAGATATTTACCAGTCCCTAGGACCGCTCTAACTCCCAATATGTTAGTGATGGATTGTTGAACTGGTTCATCAACATTCCTGCAATAAAAGATTTCCGACTTAGGGAGACTAATAGCTTGACCTGATGCTTCTTCATATTGGTTCAGAATCTGCTTCATTATAGTTGCCTGATGTTCCTCCGCTTGAAAGAACAAGAAACAATCGTCAGCGAACAATAAGTGGGATACTCTTGGAGCATTGCGGCATACACGAACACCTTGAAGGTCCCCTCTGTTTTCAGCATTTCTGATTAACGCTGATAAACCTTCGGCACAAAGAATGAAGAGATATGGTGATAACGGATCACCTTGTCTTAATCCACGACCTGGGATAATAGGGCCAACCATCTCTTTGTTCAAGATGACAGAATAGTCAACTGTTTCTACACACATCATGATCCATTGGATCCACTTTTCTGAGAACCCCATTTTGCTCATAACATCTCTGAGGTAAGCCCAATCAATTCTATCATATGCCTTGCTTATGTCTAGCTTCAGCGCCACACTTTTCTCTTTACCCTTCGTTTTCGTCTTCATGTAGTGGACCAATTCAATGGCAACTAATGCATTATCCAGAATGGATCTTCCGGGAACAAAAGCTGACTGTGAGTCAGCAATACATTTGTGTAAAATTTTCTTCAGACGATTTGCCAAAACCTTCGACAAAAGTTTATAAAGAACATTACACAAAGACTCATTTGTAAAGTGATTAAAAAAAAATAGTAGCCAACGAAATTTATTATGGCTTTCAACAAAATTGAATGGCTTTCTATAATTTACGTTGACAAAAGATATAGAAATGTGCATTTATTAGATTAGATATATTATGTCAACATATGGGTTTCAATGGTTTTCTGCAGCATAAACATTGATCCAAAAAAATTTGTTTGCCTCCTTATAAAAATTCGTAAGCATCTAGTCAACTATTAATTATTGTTAATTTTATAACTGCAATGTGCATTTATTATTTTTTTCTGCAGTAAAAAATTGATTAAAAAAATTCTCTTGTCTGCATCAAAAAATTTGTAGTATAATAGTCAACTGTTATTTTTTTAAAAAAAAATTATAACTTTAAATTATAGGAAATCTGATTCTATTTTAATGTTAATTGGTAGGCATAGTCAGCCTTTTAATGTGATTTGTAGAACCAAAAAATTGTATGTGATTTGTAGTATGACATGTGGCATTTGTATGTATAGAGGGTGCCATGTGGATTATGACATTTTGAACATTTACTTTTGTATGTATAGAGGATGTGAAATTGTCATGTGAAACTGATGAGTAGGTATAAGCCTAAAAAAATTAACAATTTACATCTCATGTTCTGACCTTACATGAATGTGTAACTCACTCATTAAGACCATCAAATATGAATTTGGTTATATGAAATGGTTATATGAACCTCATGAGTATTTATAGGCCTAACAAAGTTAATTTGAATGTTTGTGATTTGCATTAGGTTAATCCACTAAGTTTAGAATCTTTTACCATTTTCATGAGAGCGGGATTTAGCCAAATATTTATATATTTGCATAATGTTGAAGTTCAAAATTTGATCTAAATATGACTCTTTCTTTTGGTTTTTTCTTTGATAATCTTTGTATGATATTTTTCTATAAAAGGCTATTCTTTGATTGAATATAATTGTACACACATCTGAGTTACACACATGCACATTGTGCACGCTGCTCTATTAAATAACAAAAGTCCAACTTAAAGAGACATTACTATAACTTTTCAATGCATATAGAAAGATAGGTAGATCTTAGAAGTGATTTCCACAAAAATTAGTTATAAGATTATTTTTTGTATCATTGTTAAGGTACATGTACTGTTTTAGTTATTTAGTATCTTTATTCTTTAAGCCATTTTGACTAAGATGCAGATTTATGTATATTTAACTCTTCAAATCTGTTAAATTGATAACATGTTTTTAGTTTATTTTCTTCATTCTTTTTTACATGTAGTTGTAGATGACCCAAGTTTGTTGATTCTTCCTATGTTTCGGAATTAAGTTATGTCTATCTTATATTGTTATCTTCCATTTTTTCTTTAAGTTAATTACAATTGGATGATTATGTTGTATGTTTTCCTCTTGGTATAAATGCTTCTGCTGAAAATGTTATTGAAGATGTTCAATTTCTTTCATGGAGTTGCTAAAGAGCAGTTTGAAAGAGGGTAATGAACTTTACTATTTTCTTATTGTTTTATTTTTCCTATGTGTCTAATCTCCAATGTTAACTAGACAATGATTGCATACTATTTGTATTTGCTTTATTTTGCTTACTTAAGATACTACTGGTGTTGTATGAAAAACGAGGGAAATAGTTAATGATAACAAAATTTTTATATACACATGGGTACAAAGGAAATCTTGAACAAGATTAGACTATTTAACTTAAGCCCACTTTTCTTATACTGTGTTTTTAGGTTGAGGTTTAGTTCTCCAATTTCTAATATTTCATTTGAGAAGCTTTGTTATCTCTTAAGATTTACCTAAGGTTGCATATTTGAAATATCGAAAAATGTAGTGTGGACTATTGAAGTATTTACAAGATTCACTGTTGAATATGATACGTAAGTAAATAATTTACCTTAAATAGGTTTTAATTGGACAAATCTATTCCGTAGTTTGTTGTTTGGTTCTTTCTTGGTGACCTATCTATTCAAATGATGAATTTGTTGCAACATTACTAACCAGTTTCGACAAAATACTATGTAGGAGTTGACCATTGAGGGAGATGTTACTATTGAAAAGGGAGCTGAGCTTGATGATGTTGCTATTGGAAAGGGAGCTGGACTTGATGATGTTGGTTCATCATCAGAAAGTGGCTCTCATGATGAGAAGGAATCTGAAGACATACACATGTCTCAATCTATTCAAAACTACTTTGCAGTTTTAGCTTAGAATTTGGTTATATATCTAAGTAATTTGCGGCCTGTATTGTATTGACAACCAATGTTAGACTGATGTTACTTGACTTGGCCTTTTTGGTTGATACTTTGGAACTTATTTATGTAGTTTTCGAAATTCATGCTTTATCTAGGTATTTTATTATCATGTTTAACTATTTTACAAGGATTGTGTGTATGAACTATTAACTACTCTATTTTATGGTTTATGAGTATTAATTTATTTCCGTGTTATTTCCAAACACAATATTAATACTTAGGTGTCTATTATTCACACCTAACATAAACAAGGAGTTTTAATATGTATTTGATTTAAAATCAAAGTTTTATATTTCATACAAACACGGGAGGCTACAGGTATCTGATTTTTAGTTCGAAATTTTATATTTTAGGTTAAATATATTTCTTTTATGTGGGAAGCTTTGTATTTCTCAAACACCTATAGACCAAATGTATTTCAATAATTTGTCTATTCATCGTATGTTTTATATGGATTATATGATATAAGTTTACTATTTGTTTTTGAGTTATAACTCATGTGGGGATTTGATGATTATTCAACAATATTGTGTAATGAAGGTAAAGTAGATTTAATTGTAGTCCTTCTGATTTGTAACATGATATTTATATTTAAATTATTTTCTATTTTTTCCTTATTTTCATGAAGACAATAACATTTGATTTGTCTAAGAATTGCATTATATGTTTTTAATTTGGTGGTACATTCAGAGTAATAATTTGTTACACGGGTGAAATTCTAGTAAAGAGAAAATACACCAACGATCATATGGTGAGTAGTACACACAAAAGACAAATTTTTTATTTCATTCCTTCCTCAAACAAATCCTGGCCATCATAATTTTTCCATTTCCTGATTTGGAGTACACAAAAACATACAACAATTTTAAAATGACCCTCTTTTCTTCATTTGTGGTGTATTGGTTTCTTTATATGCGACATTACAAATCACAACAATGACAATTCCAATTTCTTGTAACATTTTTTAGGGTTCATCTTCTCTTTATTCTCTACTATCAAAACGACATTGTCAAAATGTAAATGGTCTCCTTCTTTGTTTTTACGCTTTGTTTCACAATGAAATTTCTCATTGATCTGTTTTAACGAGAACTCTTCATTAACTTTATTTTTCTTATTAAAGTTATTAACTTTAACTATTTTTCTCATTGTTTATTATCTTTCATTGATTCACCATGAAATTTCTCTTCATTAACTAATGTTACTTGACTTGGCCTTTATGGTTGATACTTTGGAACTTATTTATGTAGTTTTCGAAATTCATGCTTTATCTAGATATTTTATTATCATGTTTAACTGTTTTACAAGGATTGTGTGTATGAACTATTAACTACTCTATTTTATGGTTCATGAGTATTAATTTATTTCCGTGTTATTTCCAAACACAATATTAATACTTAGGTGTCTATTATTCACACTTAACATAAACAAGGAGTAAAATTTGGAGTTTTAAAATAAAGGGGATAAAATCCAAATTAAGCCAAAATAGGAGGGGTAAAACTGAATTTAAGCCTTATATTTATGATAATGTTGAATACACCAATATTTGACAAAGAGATTTAGAACCATTTCTCTCCTTTTGATTTATACATTTTTTAATATCGACGAAATGATCAAATGACCCAATTATTATGGGACGAAAAAATTATCATTTTTCTTTCATGAAATATGTTAAACTTACACTATGATTACCATACATTTCACACAACAAAGTTACCAAATCTTTCATGTCGTTCTTGGTTTTAAGTGCAAACATGACTTTATTAGAAACAGTGGCGGAGCCACATTTAGCAATATGTGAGGCTTGTGCCCCCACTAATTTTTGAAGGTTCCTTCATGCATATGTATACACACTCTTTGCTTATATTATTTATTTATAACATTTACATAAAAAAAGGTTGGTTAGAGCCTATGAAACAAAAAATACTCGGTGCATCTCTCAACATCAATATCGTTTTATTTCTTTTAATAATTAATACTCTCTCCGATCATATTTATAAGCAAAACACTACTTTTTAGGTTCATTGAATACTTAATGTATTTGGTATATATTATAGACTAAATGCATTAGGTTATTAATGAACGTAAAAAATAAGTTTTTGTTTATAAATATGACCGGAAGGGGTATATAATATTAATGTAACGTAATATTATGAAAAACTTAAACGTTTTGAATCAAGAGGGGTTATCAATCTTTCTATTAAAATTACAAAAATACTGTTTTTTATTTGTCATTTTGATTTTTAAATGTGTCTTTAGTCAATTAATTTAATCCTTATATATATTTTTCATTAATACTATACCATTAGTAACAAAAACATTTGAAAATGTGTTCATAGTTTTGATAAAATTCAAATACTTCAGTGATAACACATCACACATTTAGAGACCAAAATGACTACTCCAAATCGGAACGGGTCTCTAAATTATTATTGTACATTGGTGTCTAAATTGTTTAAGATAACCCTCCTACAAAATTAAAATAAGGTTTCCAAATTATTTAAGATGACCTTACTATAAATTTATATATACGGTGTCCCCACTACTCAAAGTTACTGGCTACGCCACTGGTTAGAGATGTAATTTTTGATATATTCAGACAGGCGGGAGTATCAGTGAAGAATGAGGCGTCTGTGAACTTCCTGACTGATCTAGTAGATAGAAGATCGACACTTAGGTCTGCGAATGTTATGGTGTACGGATGGGTAGGAGAAAAACATGCATGTGTGGACTTGACCGGAATTTCACCACTTGTTGGATTATAGGCCAGACTTTTACGGTAGGACAGACAACCCTAAAAGATGCGTCAAACAAAGTGGTCAAACATGTGAAAGCGTGTACGGACAATCAACATGCTTTTATACCACTTTCGGTTTCCTAAACACTAAAGACCGTTGACTTTCTATATGAAGTTTAAAGAATCATGCATTAAGAATGTCTTCGTGCATTTTACATATGTGTAAGTAATTTTGATTCTAAAATAGATTTTTATCTCTAGTATACTTGGTTACTGGTATTTGATGTTGGATCTTTGTAATTGTGAGTGACCGGCGTGTGATTTTAGTCATGTGTTTTGACATTGATTCATGACGACCTGTAACAGTAGTTTGACTTGCGCGGGCCATCTGTGAGAAGTGGTGGCTAACTAGGTTCCCTTCTTTTCCATTCCCATTACCAATTCTATTCAATTCAACAATTAACATAAAATAATTATCAACTAGATTCAACCGAGTCTTTTCTCTGTTACTTACTCTAAATAAATAAAACTCCTCCACCTTTATCAACCCAATTTCAACATAAACAAAAACAAATAAAATTCTTCTCCTTACTTCACATACACTTCCAATCCTCTCTCAATAATTTAAGATCAAGACAATTCTCTACTTAGTTCTTGATCTATATTTATCATCTTAATTTGAAATCAAGAAAGAATAAACGTTAGAGTTATAGTTTACTATATAATATAAACGGGTCCGGAGTTATTCCGGTTCGGGTCCACCACCATTGCTTAGGGTTCTTCTTCATTTTCTTCGATGGGTTCGAAACCGTGGCTATATCCTGCTCCAACGTATAAGCCTATAGAAAGTTTTTGGGATACTGATGAAGACGCTCCTGGTCCTCGCTGTGGTCATACTCTCACCGCCGTCGCCGCCACTAAGTCGCATGGTCCGCGGTTGATTCTCTTCGGTGGCGCCACTGCCATTGAAGGAGGATCTACTTCAGCTCCTGGCATTCGTAATAATCTTCTATTTTTCTTTCATTTTTGATTTACGTTGTTGAATTTTGCTTGAAATTTGTTTCTCTGTTTGATTTTGTTTTTTAGGATTAGCTGGAGTTACGAATTCAGTTCATGCTTATGATGTTGATTCTAAAAAATGGACTAGGTTCGTTCATTCATTTTAAAATTCAGCTTCATTTTTTGTTGTTGGTTGAATTGAATTGAATTGCTACTCAAGTAACTCTGTTTGTTTTATGTTATGATGTTTAGGATTAAACCGGCTGGAGACCCTCCCTCTCCTCGAGCTGCGCATGCCGCAGCCACCGTTGGCACAATGGTTGTTTTTCAGGTGATTATGTGATTAAATTTTGATGATACTTTCTCTTTTACTTGGTTGGTTTGTTTTGATAGGGTGTTATGACTTAACATATCTGTTTGTTTGGTGCTTGATTGGTTCTGCTTGGCTAGGGTGGGATAGGTCCGGCCGGGCATTCTACTGATGATCTCTATGTGCTCGACTTGACCAATGATAAATACAAATGGCACAGGTGAGTTACTGAGTTCGATCTTTCCCTTTTCATACTTCTAGAATTTTGACAAAACTGTAGCATTTGTCAATATTTCAATTGATTTAATTGTAGAGTCGTTGTACAAGGGCAAGGACCAGGACCTCGATATGGCCATGTAATGGACTTGGTTGCTCAGAGGTATCTTGTTACCGTCAGCGGAAATGATGGTGAGTGAAATTTTGAACTAGTTGTCTTTTTCCACATTTTATTAATGAAACTGCGTTGGACGATTAAATAGATGTTTGCTTATCATTCAAGACATCACAAACGTATGATTAACTACATGCAATCAATTTTTACTTTTACATTTATTGTCTTGGAACTGTGCAATTGGATCGGAACGGTTATACAAACATGCTACAAGTTGTTGTAAAGACTAGATGTATGGCCGACTTTTTGGACGAAACAATAGTCAACACAGCCCACTACACAAGGATGCAGTCAGGTGGGGTCTGGGGAGAGTAGATGTATGCATCCTTACCCCCGACAAGCGGATAGGCTGTTTCAGGATTTGAATCCGTGACCTCCAGGTCACAAGGCAACAACCTCACCGTTGCAGCTAGGCTCACTTTCATAGAAATTTAATTAATGAGTAGGCAAAATGGTTAAGTAAAACATGAATGATAACCTTGACTTATGAATGCCTTAAATACAATTGCCTTTCGGGTCCAGGTTTTCCATACTAGATTGAAAGTTGGGGGAAAACTATTAAATAGTCACAAGTCACAACACAATCCTTTAACAATTCGGTGGTTATAGTTTGACTTTTTTTTACTCCAGTGCTATTACGTAGTACCGGCATTTCATTTTGATTCAATTTTTTATTATATTTTTATAAAAAATAAACACTATTAAATTATCAGTGGAATTTCTCCAAGTTGTTTTCCTTGTACAGTCTTATGCTACATATTTCCGTGATCTGCGTGGTTGTAGAGTGCATGTCTTAGTACACTATTGTGAAGAAATATTATGTTGTCTGGTGATATATTACAAATAGTTTTTTTTAACCATTTGGTAGGGAAACGAGTTGTGTCTGATGCTTGGACTTTGGATACGGCTCAAAAACCCTATGCGTGGCAGAAGCTGAACCCAGAAGGTGATAGGCCTTCTGCTAGAATGTAAGTCTGTCGAGCCTTTTTGCAAGCAAATCCTTACCTGTCTTCACTTTTTAAGTATACAAGTATATTGCCATTTTACATTATTCTACCTCAATTTATAGGTATGCAACTGCTAGTGCCCGCTCAGATGGAATGTTTTTACTTTGTGGTGGAAGAGACTCTTCTGGAACTGTATGTCTTGTACTTGCTGTGTTAATTAGATAATCATATTATGTTGCTCTTAGAAAACATGATCATGGATTATAACACCTAATTAAATTGTAGTGTGTTGAGTAATAATTAATTTTGTTGAAGCAGAAAAGAATACTTTGTGATTTCATATTGTTATGAATCTTGCATCTGAGGCCTATTTGGTGAAATATAATATCACTTATTGTATTGTCCTCTGCAGCCACAAGCAGACGCCTATGGACTGCTCATGCATAGGAATGGCACGTGGGAATGGACTCTTGCTCCCGGAGTTTCCCCTTCACCTAGGTATCAACATGCATCGGTAAGTGGGATATTTCAACAGTAAATTTCTTATATGATTTCTCTCATCACTAAGATTCTGGATCTCTGTTAGTTATTATTACTTAAAATTGTGACATGATTTGATTCTTTATTTTTGACTATTCATTCGTTCATTCATTCATTCATGATATAGATGTCAAGATTAAACTCCTTTCACTTTTGTAATAAAATCACAGATGCCAATTGTAAGAATTCATTTTATTTCTATCTAATGGTTAAAAACACCAAGTTTTCACTGTGTGGTCTCACTTATATTAAGATAACTACCCACTTAAAGCTACCTTTCGTACACACACCTTGGTTGGCAAACTTTCGAGTTAACTTGTTTATGCTGTGTTTGGTGTGGCGTTGGAAAGTGAGAAGTTGGAAAGTGAGAAATCGCGGCAGGAAACCGCGTTGACGTGGAAGCCATGTTTTCTGGCTTCTTTCTTTTCACGTCTAGTTCTCTTTGAGACATACGTTTAGCACATATGCCGTCAAACCAAACAGGCTATTACTCGTTAGGGTTTTCATTTCTAGGTATGGAAATCAAGTTGAATTGCATACAGACTCGTTATTGAGTAAACTCTACTTAACTATTGTGGACTCGTTCAGACTCGATCAAAATTGAGAGTTTATGCTCGAGTGAGCAAGTTCAATAAAAAGAAAAAAATCAGACCTAAAAATATGCTAAACAACAGCTTTTCAACTTTCACCTGGAATTTTCTCATTTTGGTTACCTCTCGATGCTTCCTTGTCATCATTCCCACCTTTGTTGTCCAGATCGTGATCTAAATTGTCCAATTGAATGCAAAATAACATTTTAAATCGGCGAGATCGCGGGATTTATTGCAATCCCAAAAATGCCATTTCTAGGTCAGGTTGTGTAACATAATACCTCTAAATACAGCCCGACTGCTGCGGCGAAGCATCAGCATCCCCATGTTCCTCCTCTAATTGCCATCCGTAGTGCAGTCAAGTTGGTATGGTTCTAGCTATATCGTGCGGCTGCAGCATAACTACATCACCATCACACTGTCTCCATTTTTGTCTCTCTTGTTTTAACCATCAGTCTCAATCTTATCATGCTGTCAGCGAGCCCTATCTCTGAAACTTAAAAGGGCCCGTTTTTAGTTTTTTCTGTTTATTTTTTTATCCTTTTACTATTTTGTTCAAAATTGGTTTGGGCCGAGTGCTAGCTATCCATGAAGGCCTAATAATAGATTAAGTAAAGAATGATGGATTTTTTTGGTAGTGTTATATATTTTTTTTTTTGGTAGTGTAAAGAATGATGGATTAATTTTAAATTTTCCTTAGCCATAATAAATAAATTAAAATAATTTTTTATAAAATTAATTGATTTAAAATAAAATATTAATTTTCTAGTTTCTTTATATCAACTATTTTTAAGCGACGAAAATGTGAATTTAACATATACTAGTATAATTTTATATATATTATATCTACAGATTGATTTGCAAAGGACGTTACAAATGATTAGGCACATGCTTAATTAATATTAATCGATGATTCATAATCCTAATGAAGGAAGCAAATCATGAATTACTAGTGGTATAGAAACTATTCTGTGGAGATCATCTTTGATCCTCTTTTATTAAAAAAAATTGGGGAAGAGGGAAATTATCATTAATTAAAGTGGCAATAAAGACCATTTTACAACTTTCCACCCAAGGGATTTGAATTCTGTCCCATGAGGTTACAAGGCCTTGCTCTTATCACTGTCTTCCACACTATTTTAAGCTAAAATCCTGATATTATAAGATGTATTCTAGCTATTCTAACACTTTTGAAGATTGTTTTTTTGATTGAATATGGCATTCATTCTATCAGGTTTTTGTTGGTGCACGATTACATGTTACAGGAGGTGTTCTTAGGGGTGGGCGAGCTGTCGAAGGTGAACCGTCCATTGCAGGTAACTTGTATTTATAGTCCATTACAATTTTTTTATTGTACGTGTTTCTTGCCATGCTGTCTTATTTATTTCATCTACTGGTGTGTGACTATTATTTATTTATATTTATGTATAAATATTATTTTCTTGTTTTGACAGTATTGGACACTGCTGCTGGGGTTTGGTTGGATAGAAATGGCATTGTGTCTTCGTCACGCTCAAACAAAGGTCATGATTATGATCCTTCTTTGGAGCTTATGCGTCGTTGTCGCCATGCAGCAGCAGCTGTTGGTGTTCAAGTCTATATCTATGGTGGTCTTAGAGGAGGTATGTACTTGCATTATGAGCAATGAACGATAGAAATAAGGGTTCACTTTCACATGAAAAACCAAATGCAGCTTATTACAAAAGCAATTAACTGATATAAAGAATAAAATGACTCTTTTTATGCATTACACGAGATAAATGCCGCCAGTCAGTCATATTGATGTACTGATTTTACCTTTTTATGAAATTCAACGGCATTGATTGGTTTGTTGGCAGCTGCATGCGGCTCTTGTTCTGTGTACTACCCTCCTGGCAAGCATTAAGCAGAATCCACATTTTACTTTTCAAATTATGTCCTCTGTGTTTTTAAATTGAAGCAGTTCATTTTCTTAACCATGCACACACACACACACACACCCCAGCACACGCACGCACGCACACGGACACACGCGTCGTTTGAGTTGGCAGACCAATTGTGATTTCCCATGAAGAGCGTTTACTCTCATGAAAAGGAAGACAATTCCTACATGTTCACTTTTTCATGAAAATTGGGATTGGGGAAATATGTACGGTAGCTTGGTTATCACAAATTAATTTCATGCGCTCCATATCTGCCAGCTGAAGCAATTGTTTTAGCCACATAATTCCCATGTTGTTTCCATTGCATGATACTCTCTCTGCCTTTCCATTAGATCCAGCAACAATGATTTGCTTCTTGCTTCTCCATGAGATTAAGTTTCCTGCAATGAAGATAAAATATCTTACGGTGATCATGCCAAGCAATTTCAGCACTGTGTTTGTTCTGATAAAATAACCCTCAGCTTTTAGAAACTAGCTTACCAAAGTTAGAACAAAAACAATGTCAATTTTGGTTATTGTAAGATCGTTGAGTTTGTAGCAAGACATATGTATCTTCCAGGACCTTTTTAGTGGCTCCTCAAACCTAGTAGTAGTTTGACATTTAGATCCATTGGAGTGTAGTGTCAATGGGTTGAAAGCCCAACATGCTTGTTTGCTGGAATGACCATGATATGGAAGATGAGTAAAACAGGTGGGTGATGTGTGTTGAGGAGATGGGTGATAGAGAATGTATTTGGGTGACGGGAAGAGTGGCAAAAAAAGTTGCGGGTAGTGGAGAACTATTGATACGATGTACTTAGAAGAATGTGTTTTATTCTATCAGTTGGCTAGCAGGAACTAGAATTCCTATTTAAGGAATTTATAAGTTTTTAAGTTCTCTAATTTTACTTCGGACTGTGTGTCTTGATAAATTTATATCTTTGTTCGTCTTAAATTGTTTCTCAGATATTTCTAATCGGTTTTCTTTGTTCACCAATTATAATGAAGCCGTGTTATCCTGTGCAGATCTACTACTGGGTGATTTCTTAGTAGCTGAAAATTCGCCATTGCAGCCTGTCATCAATGAGAGAGGTTCACCTCTTACAAGTCCCAAACACAATCAGTCTAACTTCAACTATAATGCAAAAACACCAAGTATGGATGGTGGATTAGAAATCCCGTCATCTGGTGGCTCAGGGTATGTCATTTGTTGCTTCTTTCGTTAGAAGCTCAACACTTCTAGCTTGTCATTCTTGTGCATGGGCTATTTCAATTTTATGACAGCTTGATATGTGTTGATTTTACCAGCTTGGACAAAGTTTCCCTGGAGAAACTGAGGGAGGCATCAGCTGCTGAAGCCGAGGCCGCCAGTGCTGTCTGGCAATCTGTGCAAGCTATATCAAGTAGTCCTGCTGATGAAACATTTGTGTCAGATGACAACTCACATGCTGCCGACACAGTTTCAGATGGAAGTGACACAGAGGGAGATGTTCGCCTTCACCCTAGAGCTGTATGTACTTGGAATCCTTGCCTATAACTGATGAAGTTTCTCTCAAGGACGCAAATTAATAATGTTTTTATTACAGGTTGTAGTTGCTAAAGAGGCTGTAGGTAACCTAGGTGGATTGGTGAGACAATTGTCCCTGGATCAATTTGAAAATGAAAGCAGACGCATGCTTCCCGTAAATAATGATTCGCCATATCCTACAAAGAAGTTCACCAGGCAGAAATCTCCTCAGGGTTTACATAAAAAGGCAAGCATTATCAGATGCACATTCTTCTTCCCTTATATTGTTGGAGCTTAACACGTGTGCCCATTTAATTATCATATTGGTACAATAGATAATCACTTGTTGTCATTCTCTTCTTGCCAGATAATTTCAAATTTGCTCAGGCCTCGCAACTGGAAAGCACCTGCAAATAGGCGCTTCTTCTTGGATTCTTATGAAGTGGGTGAGCTTTGCTATGCTGCCGAGCAAATATTTATGCATGAACCAACTGTTCTGCAGCTGAAAGCCCCTGTCAAAGTATTTGGTGATCTTCATGGGCAGTTTGGTGATTTGATGCGGCTTTTTGATGAATATGGATTTCCTTCAACCGCAGGAGACATCACGTAAGCTTGTTATATGCATACATGGGTATATTAACATTCCTTGTGCCAAAATAGCTTATGCTAATATTATCAATCAACTCTTCTCTATTTCTCTCACACTATGTAATCCTGGATTTTTATTCCTTTGCGCCAATTAGAATATAGTTCCAACATGCTAGTCTTAGACTAGCATATTGTAAAATGTCAACCATCCAACTTTTTTTCAATTTACAACTCCTTGGCAAGCAGATCACCAGATTCTTTTAAGAGTATTTTTAGGAAAATCTTATAGATACATCACAAAGATTTTATGTTAGATACACTTGAGACCCTGTGGATGTTATTGTTGACTTAAGGTTTCATCCTTTAAAACACAGTTAAGCACTATTTGATTGACTCTAAAAATATTTCTTTCCTTTGATCTGTGGATTTCAATATGCACTTCTTCTGAATGGTTTGTTGCGTTTGAACTCTTCAACATGTCTAAAATTGTTTCTATCCAAAACCATGTCTAGAAATGTTTGCTCGCAATTTGTTGTGAATTGAAGTAAAACATGCAGGGGGGATGTTGTAGGTTAACTTAATATGTGCAATGTGTTTCTTAACACGATTTTTTAATTCAGCACTAGCGGTGCATTTGGCTAAACAACTTAATTAAGTGATGATTGAATAAGCACTTATGTATAAGCTTTTTCTATAATCAAAGAGGAAACATGGTTAAATTGTTTTCTTATAAAATATAAGCTATTCTGAAGAGCTTATTGAAATAAGATGTAAACATCTCATAGACATCTCACATCCTTCTATTTTCAAAAGCTACAATCTAACAAGTGCATATGTCAAAAGATAAGTTCAAATAAGTCATTTATAAGCCAATCCAAATGCAGCCTTGGTATGTTTCAGTTTGTTTTATGTAAATAACACAGTTCTTCTATTACTATTTAATGTTGTGAGAATTTGTTGAATGCGGCATTCTCCTCCTGTTCTACATGATCATTTTGTAATTAGCTAAATAATTGATGTTTCAGGTATATTGACTACCTGTTTTTAGGAGATTATGTTGATCGAGGACAGCACAGCTTGGAAACCATTACCTTGCTACTTGCTCTTAAGGCAAGCTAGCTACTTTTAACTATAAAAAGTTGTCAGCTATTACGGTATTTGGTCTTCATTTTCATTATAATTGACTTTAGCTGTTGTTCTTCTGATTGTGCAGATTGAATATCCTGACAATGTTCACTTGATACGTGGAAACCACGAAGCTGCCGACATAAATGCATTATTTGGTTTTCGTATAGAGTGCATTGAGCGAATGGTATAGACAGAAACATATTTGTTTTGATTCAGTTTTTAGGTTCAATTCTGCAACTGACTAGATGCTTGCAGGGTGAAAATGATGGAATATGGGCGTGGACAAGATTCAACCAACTTTTTAACCATCTTCCACTCGCTGCTCTTATTGAAAAGAAAATTATCTGTATGCATGGTGGCATTGGAAGATCTATCCATTCAGTAGAACAGATAGAGAAGATTGAAAGGCCCATAACAATGGATGCAGGATCTATTATTTTAATGGACCTCTTATGGTATCCTCCTATTTTTTTTCATTCTTTCTTTTCATGTTGGTGTTATGTGTGCATTCTTTTTGTCTTATAGCATCTATACACTTGAAGGTCTGATCCCACAGAAAATGATAGCGTGGAGGGTTTGAGACCAAATGCTAGAGGCCCAGGGCTAGTCACTTTCGGGGTAAGTACGCTGTCATTCATTGGAAAAATGAGCCTTTCATGCAATTAGACAAGTTCTCTCAAATGATTTAATTTAGGTTCTTAGTTACTTGAAAATGTCCACTCATCCTTGTCATCCTCCCCTTCATGCCCATCAACGGTTTTCTGTAGTGATATAAATTAATGTTCTTGAGAACCAAAAATGAATTAGGGCATAGAAGTTACTTGAAAGTTTTTGGTGGCCTCCACAAGATCAAAAAGGATTAGGGCATAGAAGTTCAACAGTACAATTATCACACAATTTTACGTGTAAAATATCAATAGTTGTTTCTGAATACAATTCAAAGTTCATATCTTGTCTTCACAACATTTGTAGAATTGAATATTACTCAATAGCCACACATGCCTTATAGCTTTTGCTATTAAAATGCAAAATTAACCTATTAACTTCCTTATTTTATGCAGCCTGATCGTGTTACGGAATTCTGTAAGAAAAATAAATTACAGCTCATCATAAGGGCCCATGAGTGTGTCATGGATGGTTTTGAGCGATTTGCCCAAGGACAATTAATCACACTTTTTTCTGCAACTAACTACTGTGGTAAGCATGATTTCTCATCTTCATTCTCTTTCATATGTAAGGAGGGGTTGGGTAGCTCATTGAGCTATGGGAAAAGGAGTTGGAGGTCCTACGTTCAAACCTGAGCGAATGAGTAAAAATATTAATCTAACAAACTAACTACTCACATTTGCCATTCAAAAAAATAAATAAATTTCTCTTTCATATGTGGTAGCATTTCAATCTTATTTTGGGTGTGTTATTTAGGAACTGCAAACAATGCGGGAGCTATACTGGTGGTAGGCAGGGGTTTGGTTGTGGTTCCAAAATTAATTCATCCCATACCCCCTCCCCTTCAGTCACCAGAGTCATCTCCTGAGCGTGTCATGGACGAGACATGGATGCAGGTAAGCTTGATTCTCTGTACCATGTTTAACAATAACCGAAAAAATGCATTTACTGAGTAGCAAAATGTATATGAACTTGTATTTTGCTGTTCTTATTATAGGAGCTTAATATTCAGAGGCCACCAACTCCTACTCGAGGTCGACCACAGCCTGACCTTGACCGTGGCTCCCTAGCGTATATATGACATGATGAAATGCAACCCTTGTGGATTTGTAATCAGGCCCCCACCAAATGTTGTTCAAATACCTGCAAATTGTTGCAGAATGCATATTTTGTACTGTATTCTTTTTCTAGTGGCAGATGATCAAATTCTCAGTTAGTTTGCAAGTAGCCCCAGTGTGGATTTTTGTAATTTACATTTAGCCTATTAACAAATGGGTGAGTATTGTTGATATTGGGTTTATAAGGGAATGGGACGTGGACATAATAGAAGAGATGTTGGCATCTTGTACCCCTCAATATAGGGATAACTTTTAGTGAGGGAATACAGTATGTACATTGTATTATAAAAGAAATATATAATTTTTTCCATTTTATGTTTTTGTAACATCTGGATCATTTCATGATATGATGAGATGAGAGTAGCAATTTCCTAGGTTTCAAATGTATTATTCCGGTTTCGTGAAAATTAAAATTAAAAATAAAACCCAACACAAAATATAAGTATTGCTTTCAAATGATTGACCACTTGATCTTGGGTATAAGTATTGAATAATGAGAGGAGGGTGAAGAATATAGATGAAACTTGAGGTATGAAAGTAGAGGCGGAAGAAGTTGAAGCAGAGTGGGTAAGGAAATTGGGATTCACCAAAGATTAAATTTTTTAAGGTGTAGATGTGACCATTTTGGTCAAGGCATTTATGACCATAATAAGTTGGTGATGCGCCCAAGTAGACACATTCTTAGGACCAGAACTATAATTTGTGGTTATTGTAAGGCGAAGTAAATAAAACCAGTGAGGTCAGGAATGGGGAGCTTGTTAATAAGGTGTACAGCTTATTGCAAATCAGAGCATCATTGTGTGAGAATCAGTATGTCTTTGATACAGTAAAGACCATCTTAGCCAATAGTGTCTTCATGAAAGATCTACTTAGACACCTGAGATTTAAGAAAGTAGACATGTGACTGAAATTCAAAGAATATACCATTCCCTTTGGCAAATTTTGACACCAGAGACTAAATTCTTTATAATGTTTGAAACACATTGTAATAATCAATGGATACTATATGTAGACCTTGTCCGTTTATCAAGAAAACTTGGTTGGGTCCAAATTATGTTAGATTTTGCTGATATGCAGTAACATGATGTGATGCTCCGGAGTCAATATACCAGTCCAATGTGTCAAAGGATTAAGGTGCAAGGAACTCGTGTGTTCTTTGCCGTTGAGTTTATATATTTGCGCTTGGATGTTAAGGCTGCAAGTTAGCATGTTTAGATTTGCGATGGAGAAGGTTGTGAGAATTCTTCATAAAAATGATGCACAACATTTGAAGGCATTATGACATACTTCATGCACAATTAATAAAGTGACTGTTATAATGGGAGTCAATAACTTCTTCTAGTTAAGCATGATGTTTTTTGAGAATGTCTTCCCTCTAAACTTACTTTTCTTTAGGGAAGAATATATATATTTTTTTTGTTGACACAAACATGCTTGAGAAGATAAATCCATGACAACTTAAGTCCTTGTGGGTACACAAATATAAAAAGACGATTTCACAACATAAACTTTCTCTATAAGACTGCTTATTTTAGATCATTCAATAAAAGATTAGTTATATATATATATATATTATAAAATCACTCTTAAAGGTTTTAACTTGTTTATTTAAACATTTAAAAACATTTTGAATCTAAAAGCAACCAAAGTTTAATTATAATAAAAACCTAGTCTAAATTATATACACGATAATTAATGTGATTATAAGTGATCTAGACCACCAAGAAAGAGATTTCCATGATATTTTAAAAAATATAAATCAAATATTATTAAAAATTAAATTAAATCTTTTATACGATGTAACTTTCTTATCAGTATGATATTGAATGATTTAAAATGTTCAAGAGAGATGGAAGGAAAGAAATAATTGCATTTTTCTTCTCAAAGAAAATTTTAAAATGAGATATTTTTTCGCATTTTGGTTTTATTTTTTCCTAACGAGTATCATACGTGGTGCCTAAGTCTCTGTTATGTGTGGATATTGGCTAATTTTTGTTGAACTTTTCGACAAGCCTTGTGTGAGGGTTTTAATACATCTCATTTTGATCTTTTCAACAAAAAAAATAAATAAATTATAAACAAACTCACAATATCTCATTTTTTTTAAAAAGAAAATACTATTGAATACATTGTTATTTCTTTAAAATGTATTTGGACATTGTTTTTATTACAAACCTCTGCTCTTGATACTTGTCGAGCCGTGCCTCATTCTTAAACCCTAAAAAGCCAGGAAGCGAATAAGGTTTAGCAGCTTCAATGGAGGAAGCAAGAGTTTCAAAGAACTTCCCAGTTAAACCTAAACTCAAAACCAAACCAAGAACACAATCCCAAACCTCTGAATCCAAATACTGGTCCTCTTTCAAAACCCAACAAATCCCTAAACAATACTCCTTCCCTTCCATCACCTTCTCCCCAAATCCACCCTATTCCTTCGCCGCCGCTAATTCAGCCTCCGTCTCCATCTTTAGCTCTCAAACTCTTTCCCAAACCGCCACCATCTCCTCCTTCTCCGACACTGTTTCCTCCGTCTCTTTCCGTAACGATGCTCGTCTTGTTGCCGCCTCCGACCTCTCCGGGTTGATTCAAATCTTCGATGTCAAAACACGTACCCGTCTCCGTCGTCTTAGATCAAACAATCGTCCTGTTAGGTTTGTTCATTATCCGCTTCATGATAAGTTGCATTTAGTTTCTGGTGGTGATGATGGTGTTGTTAGGTATTGGGATGTTGCTGAGGAAACTCCGGTAATGGAGTTTCGTGGCCATAAGGATTATGTTAGGTGTGGTGATTCGTCGCCGGTTAGTTCTGATAGTTTTGTTACTGGCTCTTATGATCATTTTGTTAAGGTTTGGGATGTTAGGGTTAGAGGTGAGACGAATTCGGTCATGGATTTTAATCATGGTTGTCCTGTGGAGGATGTTGTTTATTTGCCTGGTGGTGGGATGATTGCGACGGCTGGTGGGAATGCAGTGAAGATTTGGGATTTGATTGGTGGTGGGAGGCTTGTGTATTCCATGGAGAGTCATAATAAGACTGTGACGAAGATTTGTGTTGGGAGGATTGGGAAGGATTCAGGGGATGAGTCGGATCAATATAGGATTATGAGTGTTGGTTTGGATGGTTATTTTAAGGTGTTTGATTATGGGAATATGAAGGTTACATATTCGATGAGGTATCCTGCGCCACTTTTGTCTGTTGGGTATTCGCCGGATTGTTCTACTAGGGTGATTGGAACTTCGAATGGGATAATTTATGCTGCGAAGAGGAAGGTGAAGGTAGATGAGAAGGATGTTGCGGTGAGTGAGGCTAGTTCGTTTTGGAGAATTAGGCCGGTGGAGGATACTGAGAAGAAGGTTTTGAAAACTACTAACTTTAGATATTTTCAAAGAGGGCAAGGTGAGAAACCATCTGAGGGTGATTATTTGGTTATGAAGCCAAAGAAGGTGAAGTTGACTGCACATGATAAGCTTTTGAATAAGTTTAGGCATGGGGAGGCTCTTGTGTGCGTGTTGGAAGGTAAGAATCCGGGGCATGTGGTTGCTGTGATGGAGGAGTTGGTGTCTAGGAAGAAATTGTTGAGGTGTGTTTCTGATTTGGATTTGGAGAAGCTGGAACTACTTTTGGCTTTCTTGCATAAGTATTGTACTGTGCCCAAGTATTCTAGTTTGTTAATGGGATTGGCTAATAAGGTTATTGAAATGAGGGCTGATGATATTAGGAATTCTGAAGTTCTCAAGAAGCATATAAGAAATCTCAAGAGCACTGTCGAGGCAGAGATACGGATTCAACAGTCGTTGCAAGAGATACAAGGCATAATCTCTCCTTTGTTGAGAATTGCTGGAAGAAGATGAAGTTTTGGCCTTCTGTCCTCATATGTGAGGTGTTTTTGTTCACTTATTGTGTTATTTTATAGTGTTGTCTGTGTTTGTGGTTTAAGGAAATTTCAGTTTTAGAATTTTTGTGTGCCTTGTAAAGCACCCGGAAATGTTATGGCTAATTTTTGAGTTGTTCTCTACTGGCTCAGTTACTCTTTCATCTATTGTCTCATATGTTATCTCCATATAGTTTTGTTGTGTACGTTATCCATCTGAAACTGCATATGTTTTAAGTTTGATTTTTGATTTTTGAATTGCACATGTCTCACATGACAAGTCTTTTTTACACTTGCGTCCATTTTGGGCTCTTGGGATATTTATCAGATTGCAGACAACCATAGATGATTCAACATTTCCATGATATATATATTTCACGGGACTTGATCCATTTTGTTGAAATATTTGAAACGCTTGGATATGGCTGTGATTGTTAAACTCTCAAATTAACTCTTGAACTCTTACAAGTTTACGATCTTAGGTCTCAAAAACGAGTTAACTCACGTAAATTCTCTTTCCGGAGACAGACTCTGGTCTATTCCTTTATGGAGTTTTAAAATACTGAGAAGTTTCATCAAGTGTAACTGTTTCTTTATTGCTTCCAGAAACCTGCAGTGTCAAGGGGAAATAGAAAACCAGTAATGGCAATAATTGTTTTGAATAGGCGAGCCTTGGAACTGCTTTGAATATCATTGCAGGGGAAGTTTCTGTCCCTCTATTTCTAAGGATGCTTTTAGACTAGCTTAAGTGGCATATATGTATCCATTTGGATTGTTGTTGGTCTGTTGGTGGCAAGACTCAGAAGGTGTTGCACCCTAATTGTAGGCAATTTGGGTTGATAACAATTCCTTGCTTCTGCTTTATGTTGTATCTTTGACTCAATCTCGAGTATTCCTTATACATTGACTTGGTTTTAATGAAAACTTTAGCTGTTAAAAAAAAAAAAGTAGTGGCAAGAACTGTTGCTGCAGGCCTTTTATTAGTATTCACTTCAGAATACCTTCATGGAAAACAAAGTTATTTTCATTGAATTTGACACTCTTCTAGTTGAACCTAGGGCTGTTTTCTGTACATATGACAGTAGCAGTTCTGTTGCACATGAATTGTAGTGTGAATTTGTTATTCATATGTAGGTGCTCTGCCCTGTTGGCAAATTCACAAACTTTTGGTGGGGTGCACAGAATTTACAGAAATAAAAGGATCAAAGTTACTGTATAATTGTGTCACTGTAACCCGAGTGCTGCATTATTGCTACATGCTTTATCTTTTATGCCCCATGATCATAGAAATTTGCCTTCATACTTAAGGATATACTTTAGGTTATTTTACGCATTAATTGATTTCTCAAAACAATGCAATTGCAAATATAAATGATTGCCTTCCATCAGCTCTAATACTATCACCAAGATAATGCTATCTGTGCTTCAGTTCTGAAGCGATATTTGTAAATATACGCATTTCATATAAATTGTCAGACTGTTTCCAAAAATGTATAACTTTCTGATTGTTCAAAGCTTTTTGGCTTGCTTGAACTTGTCAATAGGATCATATTTGTTGCCTTCTTTTAGAAGTAATGATTCTCATACATAAGCCATAACATATATGATATACCACTTAATGCCAAAAACAGAGTTGGAGGATTTCCATTTGTTGGATGCTGAGGAACATATTCATCTGGGATCCTACTGCAAGTACAGAACAATCTATGTCACGAGGATAGCTAAAAAAATTGCTGCAATCATTTGAAAAAAAAATGTTTAATACTAAACCTTAGTGCTTCAGCTCCCAGAATTTGTTTTCGTGGTATCCATCCATCAATGTTCATCAAATCTAACCAGTGTCCACTGATAGATAAATGTTTCACAATATCTTGTCTAATCAAACTTCTATGATGAACCAGAGAATAGTCCCCTATCATAAGGATATCCTTTTGCAGGGACTGTTGCTCTTTGTTTTGATGTTCTGTTGTAATATGGTGGGTTAATCTTGATTGAACATGGATTGTTGTGATATGGTGGGTTAATCTTGATTGAACATTCCCTGCTAGTGTAGTGGTTGTAATTTTTGGCTCGTATCCGGGTACAACGTGTGCTTGTGTTCAAGTAGTTTCAATATATTTCTCCGTTTCAAAACTAAAGTATTTTATCAGTTGAGACTTCAGAATCTGCACTTGAACTGATATGCGAGCTTTAATTTGATCGATCCTTATCAAACCTCAATACATTTGCATGGACATGATGTAATAATTGGATCACTAAATTTTACTTTAGTCATTTGGTTAAAATACTAATATATGTTATGCTTATTTTCCAATTTATTTTTAATGTGAACCAGAAGGAAAGTGAATGTTGTAAAGAAATAAGAACTCAAAAGTTTAGTGTGGCGAGCACATTAAAAATATAGTTGGTTTTTGCAGCTCAGATTCCTTGACAAGTGAAGGGAACTTTATTTTCCCTGTTAAGTTGTGAGTCTTAAGTAAAGATGATATGAGGATAAGAAAGATTTTAAAAGTGGGTAGAAAGGAGAGGATGGTCTTCCAATATCTTCTCTCCATGATCAAGTCATTGTCTTTAAAAGATCAAAACTTCTTCCATTCATCATAATTTAAACTTCATTACTTGTTTAACTTCCCTTACCTATCTGACATTATCTCAGCCTCACATAATCCATATTTTCTTTGCCATTTTCTTAGCCATAGTTTCCTCTAAAAGCTCATATTTATCTTTCAAAGGATATGAAACAAATTAAACACAAATGTGCCTATCTCTCCTTCATTTATTATGGGTTCTCTTGTACATGTTCAAGCTCTTTTGCCAACTTCACAGTTACCCACTACTATTACTAGAACCAAACAACAAACAGATCAAAATAGTCTTTCTCAATCTCAGCTTAACAATGAAAACTCCTCCTCATTGAACAATGACATGATGAGTTTTGATCATGAAAAAAGCAACATAAGGATCAACTAATCGTGATGATAATTATTTGAGAACAATATAATTTCATTAATTCAATTTGAAATTATTACATAATGGTTGTCAAATAAACTCATAAACCTCCTTTTACAACCATTAACAAAGTCATTGGCTTGAGGGCAGGAATACTGGTAGAAGTTCTTCCTGAATCCTGAGGCTGCCTCCTTGACAAGCCGCAACGAAACTTGAAGGTACCATGCAAGGTACTAATGAAAATATGTTCATATTCAAATTGAAACTATTTTCTACAGTAGTCTAACCTTGGGAAATGAATGCTGATCTACAAGGATATCGCATCCTTTTATAGTATCATATTTCCATATAGTGAAATAGCAATGGCATCACTTAATTTAAATTTTATGGGAGAGGTTATTTTCAAATTATGTCCTAAACTTTTTTATGTAAGAATCAGATTTGCTATCCGAGTTTTACAACACTCATGCACCATGTGTACCAATTATTTGCGCTAGACCTTGATAGCATTCGTAATAAAAAAATCTAGGGTGAGGGGCACTCCAGTCCTGCCCTTTACAAATATATTGCTCGATAGCAACATACTTTCATTCGTGATAGTGAAAACATGTTGCTAAAATTCATTTTCTTCATCATGCATTCATGCTCGCTTGTAATTCGGCCTAACAGCTTCCCCATTAACAAAATAAAAAAAAATCAGATGTTGCTATAGACATATGAAATGCTACAATAATGGCTCAGAAAACTTCACATAATTCACATTACGTGGTGGTGGTTTTGATAGACTAGTATTACCCCGGTTTTAAAAAAAGTCAAACAAAATTGATGTATTTGAACCAAATACATCTACTTCCTTATATTAATTTTTTTGTTTATATTAGAAAGAGGAGGGAGTAGAGAATAATGTGATATAATCTTTGTCTCTTTCAATGCATGATGCATGGCTCGTAGAGATGAATATGACCATGAAAAAAGACAATCTCAGCCAGCCACCGGTGGGTTCAAAAGAAGACAGGATGCAACTTGCATAGGATCCAAATAGCTATAGGACAAAATGATAAATAGTTTTGGAAAACCAATGAAAGTGTAATATCCAACAAATCATTCTTCAGATCCTTTAATCACGCGAATCACATAAAAAGGACCCATCGTTATTGGAAATACAAAAGATGATTAATGGTAAAAGATAAGGAACATCATTGCTACAAGCCAATCAAAAATAATCTCTAGTTATTACCAACTAGCAAGGAAATTGAGGTCCCTCTCCTTGATCCTTCTGACCGATAGAAGTAAAATTTACTTTTAAGCAATGGCCTTCAAAAGATTCGAACTACACTGTCCAAGTGTCTCTCTTGGATTCCTGGAAATTGGTCGTTCTCTTAAGTAGTAAATGATATTCCCTCCTTTCTAAAGTAGTAGTAAATGATAGTATATAAGTTGTTCTTATATTTGTTTTGGTGGAAATATCAACTTTTTATAACTTTTGTTAATATTATTGGCCGAACAAAATTATGCATTAACACGCCTTCATCCACGCTATCCACTTTGAACACATCCCCACCCGCTCCATCATATACACCAAAAAATCTCAATCCACTGAATCATAAGCCTTCTCAAAATCCACCTTAAAAATCAAACATTCCGATTTAGATTTCTTCGCAAAATCCACAGTCTCATTAATCACCAACACACAGACTAATTTTAGGAACAAAGCTATCCCTCTTCCCACTTTCTCCATTCATATGATTTGCATTCAGGATATATTGTTTAAAGGTGTGTTTGGATGGAGGGTTTAGGAGGGGAAGGGAGGGGAGAGTTTACTTTTCATTTTTAAATTACGGACCCTACGAAATATATTTTTAAAAGTTAACATATTAACATGATAAATGACCATATAATACTTCAATCTCACTTAATTTATTTTAGAAAAACATATTATATAGTTCGTAATTTAAAAAAAGAAAAGCAAACCCTCCCCTCCCTTTTCCTTTGAAACCCTCAATCCAAACACACTCTAAAGGAAATTAACCACTTTTCTACTTTGGTAGTTGGCCAAGTCCATTGATTGTTGGCTAAGTCATAGCTAACAAATTTTAGGTTGGGTGGGTTGGGTTCAAGCGACTTAATACTTAAATTTTGTCAACAGTCTATATTTTACACAAGACTAATTGGGGGTTGATTTGTTGTCCTCGTCCTATTTTGACACACCCAAAAACTTTTATATACTTTTATATAATGGAGAGGAATTAATTTCTTCAAATAATACTTAAGTTATGGTCACTCTCATCCTATTTTTTATTTTTTTTGGAAGTGCTGCGTAAAGCGAAAAATATTATCAGGATGATATCACGTGTACTGTAGCAAAATATTTAAATTTCATCCATCCAGCCATGTATTGTGTGAAAGGAAATCTAACGGTGGAAAGCTAATTCGAGATACATTGTGAACATAGGCTTCGCTAGAAATAGCAATGTTTTTTTATTTTTTATTTTAACCTGTATCTTTTATCAAGATAAAACTCAACAATATAAAATTTTAACTAGAGAAGATATATTAAAAACCATGTCATATTCTACTAAAACATGCAAAAACTCTTAATAGTGTATCTTTTTTTAAATGTATATCCTTTTTGTATATGAATAAAAACTATCTTTTGAAATGTATATCTTTTATATATAAAAAAAACTTGTTATTATTATTCAATCATTTTCCAAAATTTAAGGTAATTATAATTAAAAATATTTTTAATCTTTAACAATATATCAGAAAAGAATGAAGTCTCATTTTAGTCCCTTACATAACCAAAATAGTTTCCGAAAAAAAAAATGCAACTTTTAGTCCCTTACAAAAATTGGTCGGGACAATATAGTCATTGAGTTAATATTCATCACTAAATTGTCTTAGACGAATACGTGAATTGTTTAGTTATTTATGTGGCATTAACGACTTTAATTAACTGATAATATAGTCGTTGAGTTAATATTCATCACTAATATAGGAAATAAAGGGGAAGGAAGAGGAAGATAGCCCCAAGAGCTGGGATGAAATTTGGATAGTTTGGTCCCTAAAAAATGTTATGAGACACATATTAGTCACCGGCAATATCATAGAAAGGGACGATTTTTTTCATAAGAAATTAAAGAATACTATGAATTTTCTTAATTTATTCATAAAATAATATTAACCCGATACATTAAAATGAAAATATTACTAGTATTTGTGATTTTTGCCGGAGTAATATATGATTTATAGGTTTTATCAAAGGAAAAATGACTGTTATTGGAGTGGCTAACATTCATAAATTCTATAACATGGTTAGATTATTAAATCCTATCATTGTTGATGCACATAAGAATCAGATCTAATCTAAGTGGAAGATGATTGTATTCAGGATTGCGTGTTTGTTTATTTCTCCATTACTACGAAAAAGTGTAATCATCGGAAAAGTAGTGGTAGTGGATTTGCTAAACTGCCTTCTTTCAATGGATATGATGCATAATGATTGATAATAGAAGAGTGTTTTAGTTAGGAAGCAATTATCAACAATTTATTTTTGGCAAGAAAGGCAATCATTAATATTCTGGAAACTATTTTGTCAAGAAAAAGTATACTGCTTGAAACGGAATGATCCCGGTCATTGCACACAATAGAAACTTATGACATGGAATATCACATATTCACCTAAATCAGTAAACCCTACTTAATCCCTTGTGATCATAATTCAACCTAAAAAAAAGTAAACATAAAATCCAAATAAATTTAGTTGATAAAAACTTGGATTACTATATGCAACGAGAGGTGTGTTCAAGTCCCCGATATCAGCATGAGCATCTTCTATGTGAGTAATTTGTAAATATTTCTGCAACATTCTTTAAGTTTTGATACAAGTATTGACTTTGACGACCCTTTAATATTCAACTAAACTAAAATATATTCTATATAACACTAACGACTAACAATATGGTGCAAAATAGTCGACAAATAACTTAATCCCTTAATAATAACATCTTTTGTGTCCGTGTTCAATTTATGCAAAATCGCAATAAAATACCCTCAACAACACGAAGCTAGACATTGAAACTTCTGATTTCGCGGTGAAAAAACACTTTGAATTGTGTAAATTTGCTTCGGAAAGTGGTTCCTAACACACAATCATGGATTCAATTCTAATCATTTATGTATGAGAAACAAATGTTGGGAGAGCATAGTTCATTAGATGAATTTTCTTATATTAAAAAACTTAATCTCAATCCTTCTATTGCAGATATATATTAGCATAAACTAACTAACCCATCCATCATCAACTTCAAATGTAAAGAGGAGTTTAATTAACATTTAAAAATATTTTTATCTTTTTAAAAAATGCATATAAATCAATAAAAATTGATGTACATCCATATGAATCAAATATATGAACTTTTATAACTCACCGTCTCTTATAAAAAATAATTCGAATAGTCCCCGTGAGTTTAACTCAGTTGGTAGGGACAATGCATATTTTATGTAGGGTTTAAACCCTGGACACTCTCACTTCTCTATATTTAATTATGGGAGCTCCAGCCACTAGACTACTTGACAAAAAAAATAAGAGTTATGTTATTTGAACAATCATTTGTTGGACAACTTATGAGACAACCATATATTTAGAAAGAAAAGTAGGTATTGATACGAAAACCAAAACAATAGAGAGAAAATAAAAACTTAATGTAAGTATGAGAGAGAATGTTATCATAGATATTGTGAAAAAATGATCGTAAAAATATCATTTCTGAAAAAGTAATTCTATTTAAGAGAGTGGAGTGGCAGTAATGGTAATTGATGTAAACACAGAGGTCAAAAAGAAGAAAACCCCTTTTATAGAAATGAATGAGAGAGAAAGATAGCTTCAAATTTGAAAGGAGTGGCCGTTTGAATTTAGAAGTTGAAACCAAATCCATTGTTTTCACATAAAAGCTTCTCTTTCTGAAAAATTGAATGCAACCCAACAAAGCTCATTAACTATTCCACCCTCTCTCAAATTTAAACCACATTGTCCTTTCTCTTTCTCTTTCTCTTTCTCTTTCTAGAGAGAGAAACATTTTAGAGAGAGAGTAACACAATGACTGGGCTTGTCATGGTTACCAGAGGCGGTGGATGCGGTGGAGGAAGCAAAAGAACAAGACCAACACGAACAGAAGAAGAAGAAGAAGAAGAAGAACAGCAGAACCAGCTTTCATTGGTTGCGTTGCTTTTGGCTGCTATAAGAAAATCAATGGTAGCATGCAGAGTAGATAGACCAGATCATGAAGTCATCTCAACCGTTCATCAAATGGAGATCGGATGGCCAACTGATGTTCAGCATATTACTCATGTTACCTTTGACCGTTTCAATGGCTTTCTTGGTCTTCCTGTTGAGTTTGAAGTTGAGATCCCTGGTCGTGTTCCTAGTGCTAGGTAAAACAACATTCAACTTTTACTTTCTTTTTTTTTTTTGTTAGATTTCTAATGGGTCAAATAAAAATTTGATTTTTTTAGTTGGTTTTGTTAGATTTCAAAAAGGTCTTAAAAAAATTTGATTTTTTTTTTTTTTGTGGGAAGAGTTTTTGGTGTAATGGGTGTGTTTCTATGTGTGAGTGTGTGGAGAAGAAAGAGAGAGGATAGTGTATGGGATTTTGTCTTTCATGTGTGAAGTGAAGCCAAATTGAGGGTCTTATTTTCCCCTTACTGAAAAGTGTTTTTGTGTAGTCCAGAAAATGCTAGAACTATAGATTTGTACCTTATGAAATGAAATTCCTTTTAACTGGTGTTGTGATCTTGTAAACTATTGTCCTAGATAATATTTACTAAAGGGCAAAACTTGATATTTTTGGGGGTTTGGTGGACATGAATTGTGTGCTTTGGTAGCATATGAATAGGGTTAAGGTTCTTCAAATACATATACATCAGAAGTCGTAACTACTTGTGCAAAATTGGTTGAAGCTTGAACTGTTCTATCTTTTTTTGAGAGATATTTGAGAATATGACATAATGTTTTCTAAACTCAATCCCTTATTTGACGCTAGAGCACATTTGATATGCAGCACTGCAGATCGAATATATATCTGGTGTCCAATACTCGTCGATGTCAGACACCAGTATGACACCAACACATTTGATCATTTTCACCCAATTTCATTTCCTCATATTATTGTCATTGTTTGCATGTTGGTCTTGTGTCTGTGTCAACCAATTTCATAGCATTTTTTGTCTTTGACCGTTTTTGCTGCATCGTTCTGACTTGCAAATTGCTGTCATCTATGCTTGCAGTGTAAGTGTGTTTGGCGTGTCAGCAGAATCCATGCAGTGTTCTTATGATTCAAAAGGAAACAGTGTCCCTACTATTCTCATGCTAATGCAGGACCGTTTATATTCACAGGGAGGATTAAAGGTACTTAGTGTATGATATGTTTTGTCATTTTTTAACATTATTAATGTCTAGCGAGTAGTCATTTGATTTCTCATTTCAATGAAATTTCAGGCTGAAGGTATATTCCGCATAAACCCGGAAAATAGTAAGGAGGAGCATGTGAGGAACCAGTTGAATAGTGGAATTGTGCCGGATGACATTGATGTCCACTGCTTGGCGGGACTAATCAAAGCGTGGTTCCGAGAGCTTCCTTCGGGAGTACTAGATGGACTTTCCCCTGAGCAAGTTCTTGAGTGCAACACAGAAGAAGAATCTATTGAGCTTGTGAAGCAGCTAAAACCAACCGAGTCTGCCTTACTCAGTTGGGCTATTGATCTCATGGCTGATGTTGTCCAAGAGGAGGAGTTTAACAAAATGAATGCAAGAAACATTGCCATGGTTTTTGCTCCAAACATGACTCAGGTAATTAGTAAAAGTATGCATACCCTTTGTTTAATGTTCACATTTTCCTATAATGTTATCCTAATTTTTTGAAGACAGAATAATCAACCTATCATGGCCATATTTCAAATTAGCATTTGTAGTTTCCATTATCAAACAAGTTGCAATAATGTACTTTTTTTCTTACACATAAAGAAATTTGAATACTGAAAAATTGTCTAATTGTATTTTTAATTTATGTGCTTTTAATCTATGTTGTTTATTGTTTTAGAAATGTGCTTTTAATGGACCTGTCTCGTTTTACAGATGTCCGATCCTCTAACTGCTCTAATGCATGCTGTTCAAGTGATGAACTTGCTCAAGACATTGATAATGAAAACCCTTAGGGAACGTGAAGAAACAGCAACGGGTGGATATTCACCCATGTCCTTTCGCACATCATTTCGCCGTTCAGAGGATGAATATGACAGTCAACGAGAAACCGCAACAGGTGGTTATTCACCCATATCCTTTCACTCATCATATCGCCCGTCTGAGGATGAATATGACAGTCAACGAGAAATAGACGCTAGCGGTGAATTGAGAAGGACTAAATCAGATTTTGATGATCATGCTCATTACAGAAATAGCAGTCAGGAGGAATTGGAGGCTGAATCTCTGAGCGAGATAGAAGATTGCTTCTTAAAAAAGTTGGATGAGCACACCAAAGAATTCTCAGAAGAACCTGAAAGTTATTTGCAAGAGTATGTGAGCTCTAAAAGTTGCTGTGACTATAGTGTGGAACCTGCTGTACCAATTACTGATAGCGAAATTGTGAAGTCTTGCTTGAGTTTCGACAGAGAAAAGTTCAATGCTGACACAACGATTCCGTTACGTCTAGGATGGACAGACACCGAAGATGTGGAGATGATTGATAAATTTACGGATTCTGTTTCGCCTGTGCCGCGGCTCACATCTAGCTAAGAACTTGTTTTATTTTTTTTGTAGTTTTGAAGTACCTTGTTTCAGATTTTGTCTGTACAACCAGGTGTGCTTGTGTAAATGATTACTTCCTGGAGTAGGAACTGTTTGCTTATTGTGGATTCTGGGCAGGTTGTGTTCAGCTTAGGGCTGAATATGAGCTGGTTCTGTATGTTTCTGTACTTGACAACTCTAATTATGACAAATGGGAGTGGCTATTGGCTAAAGAGTAGCCACATTTTCATACTTCACTTGGGTGAATGTTCTAAGCATAGAGTTACATGAGATGATGCTTGCTTGCTATTTATCTTGTTTATGATCGTAATTCGATAGATTCTTCGTTGTTTGACTAGATTGACTTTAGAGTTTAGGCTTTTATAGATAAATCTGTTTGTACTTGCAAATTTAACTGGGGTCAAAGTTGTTTGTTGTTGACTTCTCACACACTCTGCAATGGGTTGGGTATTTGGAAAAATTTCCAACCTTATTTGTGTAAGGCTTCATTTGGCTTGGACTCTGTCCATTTCTACTATAATTTCTTGACCTAAGAGAGAGCAACAAACTACATTTTGATCTAAAATAAATAACTTAAGTATGTACCAGTCTTATGACGACTTCTTTTGTCGAACCAGTGCAATTTGATTTTGATTACAGTAGTTGTGTACGTGTGTTATAAAAAAAAAGTCTTGCTAACAAGTGCCCTAAGAGCATTGTTTATGAAACCTACAAAAGAAAATTATGTCTTGAAAATACAAGTCAAACATTTGTTAAAGTTATAATCGTACGATTTCTAATGCCAAAGTTCCTACTTTTAGATACTTAAACAATGCCCATATGACATTTGTTAGCATTTTCCTAAAAAAAATATTGATTTTTTTTTTTTATATCATCTAGACAATCCTCATTTCTCATCTTACAAACTAGTAAATCTAGATCCATGGAATTGAGTTCAATCCAAAATCTAACACATTATATTAAAATCTATCTTAGATTTGTTACGAGTCGTTCGTGCTATCCACGCTCTAGATCAAATAGTGTTGAAGGTGGAAAAGTGTGAAAAACAACTGGTTTTCACATTTTGGTTGAATTGTAATGCAGGGTAGGTTTTTTATTTTTTTTTATCAAGAAATGACAAAACATAGCAAAAACTACAATCTTAGACGACCAACTCGAAGAACATCATCCATAAGGAGTGGTGCAGTTGAGGAGGGCAAAAAATTCAAGACTTTAAAGCATTTGAAGAAGCACCATACTTAAGAAGCTAGACACTATATGTTAGTAAATGTTTTCTATGGAAAAAATATATTTTCTATGGATGCATTCACGTAAGTACAAGGAATGAGCACATGTTCATAGTGACAAAGTAGAAACCGATATCTAGGAATGTGTTTTTTATACGGAATCGATGCAAAGAATTGTACTAAAAAATACCCTATACCAAAGAATGAACACATTTTCATAGTCACAAAGTAGAAACTGATATCTATGAATTTATTTATATATCGAATCGAAGCAAAGAATATCCTTTCGCACTTTTTCCCATTCTTACATACATTGTTGCACTTTTGTCATAATGTTAAGATTACTGTTCTTCGTCCAGCACATTTCGCTCCCACCCAGCAGAACTTCAAAAAATACCCCTGCGTTAGTTAACTAACGCACATGTAAAAAAACTAGACTTAGTTTTTACACATGCGTGACTTAAGTCACGCTACGTGAGTTAATTCACGCTGGTTTTCAAAATTCAAAAGTAGAGTGTCTTTTAAGAAGTCTGCTTCATGTGTGTACTTTAATAACATAAGGCATATGCTAACAAAAGACATGTTTACTTGTGATGATATATTCTGATATAGATGTGAAAAACAGTTAGCAAGACACGTTGACTTGTGATAATGTATGCTGATATAGATGTGAAAAACATATGTATCTAACCTATTGTTAGATGATCACAATTATATATTAACTATTAAAATATTAAAGTATTAATAAGCAACAAGTCGCGCATGTTATGGCTTCTCAAAAGGCAAAACGCTGGAATTAAAGTATACACATGAAGGAAAACCAGCGTGAGTTAACTCACGCAGGTGTTAATTCCAGCGTGAGTTAACTCACGCAACGTGACTTAAGTCACGCATGTGTAAAAACTAAGTCATGTTTTTTTACACTTGTGTTAGTTAAATAATGCAGGGGTATTTTTGGAATTTCAGCTAGGCGCGAGCGAAAAGTGCAGGGGGTAGAGCAGTAATCTAATGTTAAACATAGGGAAAGATTGTCTCACGATTGCTTCACGGCTGTACACTACCACATGCCTTTTTTTCAACGGAATTGCTGGTTATAGCGAAAGGATGAAGCACGAATCATCCCGATAGGCTAAAAAAAAATCCTTAATTTTTGCAACTGAATTGTGTGATTGGTGGGGGGTCCCGTTTTTTTTGTTTGTTACCACTACACTTAGCCTATTGGGATGCTTTAGCTGGCATTTCTGTCATGGTGTTTAGCATCACTCTTTTTTCAATTAATTATATATCTTTTTTTTTATTAACCCTTCTATTCGCAGAAAAAAAAAGGTTTGGGTAATTCAAAGTTTGATCATGAGATAAATATAAAGTCATCAAGAATTGTTTCACTTAAAAATCAAACTTGATTCTTTCAAACGATTTGTTATTTGATGAAGTTTATTAATCACTTATATGTAACTATATATCATTTGTGTAACAAAAAAAAAACTATATCATTTCGTTTGAATATCCTATCTATTGGAGATGTTTTGATCCGACATTTGTTAGCGCTCTCCGAGAATAAAATTGGACAACAAAACGATTTTTTATTTTTTTTTGTTATATGTATCACACAATTAATAACAAAAATAATAATTATTATATGGCGAGAGGGACACATTAAAAAGTTATTGTTATTAATTTATATTTAAAGTAAAGCTAAGGGAATTAAAAGCTCCCATGTAATGGGAAAATATGGAAGAAAAGCAGCCTAAGCAAATACTACATTCAATATTGAATCAAGATGCCAAGCAAGCTTCCCAGAACCTCCTATTCTTTTCCATCTCATCCATTGACTCATTGCCTAAATCAAAAGACACAGAGCATTTCTTCTTCTTATGTTGATCATTTTTCTTATGATGATAATCATCATCATCATCATCTTCACTACAATATGATCTTCCATAAACAACATCTTTCTCCTCCTCATCATCTTCTAATCTCTTCTCATCATCATCATCATCATCACGCCATGATTGATCATGCTCATTGACAGCAGATCCATCATTGCTGCAAGACATAGCATCGTCATTATCATCATCATACACTGATCTGGCTATGTCATAATCCATATTGATATTAGGATCAAAAATATCAGCTTCAGAATCACCAGTGGCTTCATAAAGACCATAAGAGAAAAAATCACCACTGTTTTTCTTCCTATCCATCGATCTAGTAGTGATCAATATGAGGCTACTTTTTTGTTTTAGTATGATGTATTAGAATCCTAGAATATAATAAGTGTTCTATAGTATTGGTTTGAAAAAGGAAAGAGAAGAAAAAGAGAAACAAAATAAACGTGGGGGTCAATTGTTTGACACTTTCTGTTGACAAGAACCGACCAATGTCCCTATGCTTTAATTTATACTAGCCTCCTCCAAATTGGACTCAATTTTGTTGGTTATTATTAAAATAAGGAAAAAGATGCAGCTATGTATGAGTAAAGTTGGTGAAAATTTTCTAGAAGCATGGCAACAAATGCATGCACACATGAATAGTCTTAGAAAACACATGCTCTCTTCTAGAAGACTAGAAATGGTAACGACTAGAATATATGGGTAATGATTTAACGTGAATAGATTCTCCATCCTTGTCATAACTTATCCATATTTATTTATGCATCTAAATAGAAGTTGTTGGTTACGTGATTTATCTTGATTCACGAACCATATTTCACAATATATTAATATGTGACGGTTAGAACGGTAAACTTAAAAGATTGGACGTTAGAAATAATCATTGATCTAATAATAAATAAAATTAATGTTGAAAATTTACTATGGTTTTTGTCATTATATTAACTAATAAATCGTTTTTATCATATTAAAAAATAAAAAATAAAAATTTAGATAAGTAGAGTTTCGAAATCCATATTTATTAAATTACGATCATTCATTAAAGATGTTTTCTCATCGACAATAAATATTGAACACATAATTTTGCAGATGACTGAACCAATCTTCATTAACTTTGTTACATATCATATTGAATCGTTGATCTTTATTTATATATATATATATATATATATATATATATATATATATATATATATATTTTAAAATTATATAT
>Ga0228710_1001277_pt1 | contig 37193 bp, 20 predicted proteins | sample MedpolnodulmetaG_FD_177995 | JGI IMG/M metagenome (GOLD analysis project Ga0228710, IMG submission 177995) | Root nodule microbial communities from Medicago polymorpha collected in Santa Monica, California, United States - pink nodules | ecosystem: Host-associated > Plants > Roots > Nodule...
CGCTTTTCTTAAAAAAAAAAAAAAAAAAAAGATATCACACTCACTAGTTGAGCTATTAATTCTTTTAAGTTAATTATTTTTTTACAGAAACAATTCTTTTACATTGATATTAATGGAAAAAAATCAAAATCTAGATAAAGACATAATTGTATTTCTTAAAAGTTAAGACTATTTGTCATTTACGCTCTATCAAAGAAAAAAATACTAGTCAAATTCTAGAAAGAAATACGAATATGAACAGAAATAGGAAGCAGAGAGTGTAATATCTAACGTGGAATTGCAAGTCTTGTAATGAGACATGAATTTGTGCAGTCAAATATATTTTATTTTGTGTCAGAAGTAATGTGTGAATGAGAAAGATTTGCATGCAAATCTTACATTTCTTTCAACCATTGTTGTGTTGTCCTCTTTTTCTTTCCAAGTCTCAGTCCAATTTCACGTCTTCAATTTGTCGTTATTTAATTAGGGGGTTCCAAGATATTCGATTTTATATTCGATAGTTGACACACTACACTGAATCTTTCGTACCCATCATCAGCAACCACCAAATTTAAAATCCAATTTGTAATATGTCTCTAATTAAATTTTTACTACGAATAAAAAAAAAACTTTGACACTCTCTCCATAAAAATGAAGTTTCCTAATTTAAATTAAAATTAAATTAAAATTAAATTATTCTTTTACCACTAAACATGAACTTTTCACCTTATATTTGAAATTGGATGAAGTATTTTTATAACCACTTTCAAGAAGTTAACTAATATTATGTAATAGTTTTTTTTAGGGTAATATAATGTTCTAGTTGAATTGCTCAGATAATTATATGTTTAACTAACAAGAAAATGTGTGTTGTTAGAGGAGTTAAGCAATGCGTCTTGTTGATATATGTCTTGTTTATTGTCACTAAGTTTTCTAATAAACCATGGATATTAATGTTGAAGAAAATGTGACAGTAAGTGTTTTTCGTTGGAGACCTAATTGATAGTAAGTATGCATAGTTAAAGACCTTAATGATCACTTAAATGTTTTCTCTTTGTTTATTTCTATATGTTCAGGACAACTTCATTGAGGAAGATGACCCATTCTTGACGAAGGAGCAACATTTCGTTGGAACGAGTTTGCACCAACACTCATCATCACGTTACTCGATTTTGGCGTTTAACGGAAGATTTGATTTTGAACAAAAGAGGGAATTAGATGAGATTTAGGGATTTGAAGATTAAAATCAGGATTTAGTGATTTGAGATACAATTTTGGGATATTGATTTTTGGTTCATGGACCAAAGTGGCCATTTATACTTTCACTTTAGTCCTTGTGACACCTTATACACCTTGTCAGCACAACATTTGTCACCTCATCAGTTAACAGAAGTTATTAACGTCATAGACTAAAATGATAAGGAAGTGGACATTAATGCTTTGTTTGGTTAAAGAGAAATAGGATAGAGAGAGTAAGAAAAGAGAGAAATAGAAGATAGATAACATACTTCTCTTGTTTGGTTGGCAGAGAAATAGAGAAGAGACTCAAGATTAATGGGTCCCACACCAAGTCTCTCCTCATCGGCGAAGAAATGGAGAAAGGAAGCTTGTTTTTATGTTATTACATCTATACCCTTGATAAACACTCCTTTTCTAATGCGATTGCCATGGACTTCAGCATTCCGCTAGCTATGCAACTTCATGTATTGAGTTTTATCTATATATTTAGTATTATTTATTATTTATTTTATATGTGCATGTTACTTCAATTAAAAAAAAAACACCAGTGTTAGTTTGTATAAAATCTAATGCATATTAAAAGAGACTAATACAATCTAAAATACATTACTAGATAAATGTATTAATGAAATTGAAAAATAGTTTAATTACATGAATCATTTCTTTTTGAAATTGTACTAGTAATAAAGAATAACAGATTTTGATAAAAATAAAAATAAAATTTAATACAAATATGTATTAGTTTTTAAGTTCCAGGGTACTTTTGTCTTTTCAAAAATAATCACACTTCTTTTTCTTCTATTTCTCTCTTTTTTCTCTTATATCAAACAACTCATCAAATCTACTATATTCTCATCTATTTCTCTCTTCTTATACTCTCTCATACAAATTTCTCTCTTCACATTTTCTTCTTACAACCAAACACACTGTAAGGGGCTACTTTATCTTTAATCCTGAGTCATGGATCTTTGCAATGCAGAGTTAAGGACTAAAGTGACCAGTTACTCATTTTATAACAACTTTCAATAAGTTAACTAATATCGTAAAGTTGAATTGCTCACACATATCCAATTATGTGTGTAACTCATCTAGCAACACACGTCGTCCTTAAGAGCAAAATGACATATGTATGATTCCCATGAAACACAAATGTATGATTCTAACAAACATTTTTAGGTAGGGAAGATGAGTTATAATGGTGTGACCGATTGTGGAAAAATAGTGAGAAACTGATTATATATAGTTACGATCAGTTAACACCAATTGTTAAATTTGGCATGGTTATACCTCAATAACTTTGTATGTTGTACACATTTTATAAATGCAACCATTGAATCACTTTGTGTAGGGGTGATAACTATGTACATACACCTTTTCAATCAATCACACAATAAGAGTCTATTTGAAAAACTAGATGAGGATTATTTTATTTATTTATTTTTGAGATTAGATGGAAAAATATTTTCATCTTGGTTAAGGATACCTAAAGTTTCATTGGCAGCGCGCAGTGCCCTCCTAACCACGAGATGACTTAAAAAGAATTGCACATGTATTGCAATTCAAATTTTCCAAAGTAACTTGTTTTCGTGAACCAGATAATACTTTTTAAGTAAATTTTTGTAATATATTTTTATATGTAAGTATTAAATAGCCTGATAAAATATGTTATTAAGCCTAATTCCTTCAACAATATAATTTGTTATTAAGTCTAAAAACCTTTAAAATAAATTACTATATAAATCACATAGCTATATTAAATAGTTACCTAATGGTAGTTAAAAAAATTCAACATATGTGGTTGAGAATTCAGTCTACTTACACTTTTGAACTGCACTCGAGGTAGGATTCCAATTTTATATTTGCTTTCATATTAAGTCAAAATATCAATTCCATTCGATATATGTTTTATTTTATAAGATTGCATGTGCCGTTGAATAACATTAGCATAGTTTGCAAAAAGATGATGGAGTTAGAGGGTTCCATCATATAATTATGTGGAGTTTTCGAAATGAAGTGTTTGGACTGTTCTATTGGTTAGTTAAAGGATGTGATCAAAAGTTTACAAATTACATCGTCCACTATGTTTTGGATGACTCGATTATGTATTTTTATACTTTTTATATTCTAGCAATACGAATAACCAAATAACCACAAATAACCAAATACAAATGCTATGCTCTCAATAGCAGATGGATATAAAGAAGTTGAAATTAAGGTTTTGTAAGTTTCAGTTTGATTAATCTTATAGCAGAAAAGAAACATCATTCTATTCTTCTTCAGTGTTAAAAGTTAGATTAAAATCTTTTACTTTAAATTTTTTTTGTAACAATTATCGTTTACATGGTGTTGTACATAAGTATTATATCTTAATAAAATGTAGAACCATCTAGAAAAATGTTGTTTGGTACGATTAAGAGACTAAGAGTGTGCAAAATTAAACGAGTGACGTGGCAAAGCTTTTCAAAATTAGTCTCAACTAAAATCCAAATCTAAATATACAGTACACCACACCATATCCATTTACCCTTTCTTTTCTACATTACTGTTTCACCAATCACCGCCTCACCGGTATCGACCCATGGTGCCACCGTCATAGGAAATTTGGATCTAGAGCTTCTTTTAACTTATGTATGCAGATGTTCTGTTTTGACAGAGGTAGTTTCAAACGGATTTCGACTTGCAGAAAATCCAATTTATGGCCTTCACAACCACGTCCGTTGATGAAGGAAGATTAGGAGCAAATGTATCTGATAGTTGCTCCTAATAGTAAATTTAAGTAAGTGAGCTATACATTTGCTAAGGCAATTGCACTATAGACACTAACGATTACTCTTATGCGAACAACAATTAACGGTTATTCGGTACTTTCTAGATCAGTTAAGGGAACTGATTTAAAAAAGTGTGTCAACAACATTTAATTTCTGTCTGGCTTTTACCAAGTGACTAAAGAGCAATTGTCTAAGTTAAACTTCAAACCACCAATGAGGTCCAATAAAAACTCCCTGAAACCTCACCAACTTAAACGTTATGGTGTTTTTGCACATACATTACCCACCCTCGCTCTAATGAAGAACAATCGTAAACCACTGCATACTCCAGCCGTCAGTTCTAGTCGTCGACAATCAAGAACCAACATAATTTTTATCTTAAGTGTTTGTTTTCATCATTTTCTATACAAGAAAAAAAAAACTATACAAAGAGAAAATAAAATGAATTTTTTTTTGAAGTTAAACCAGCCCACTCAACTTGACACCAAGGTGAACCGAACATGAGATCTTGAGGAGGAGCACACTCCAAGATCCCAAGTCAACGCCACAAATAAAATGAAACTTTTTTTTTTTTTACAAGAAATAAAATGAAACTTATTTTGTTACAAACGAAAATAACAAATAAAAATAAAACGTTTTTGAAAGTTCATAGTGTGTATTTTGTGAGACTTTATCCCTCATATCAACAATATAAATGAGCTAAGAAAGTATGTAAATATTTTGAAGATGTAATTTTCTAATTGAAACAAAAACATGTTCAAAATTGATCATAAGTAGATAGATGATTCCAAAGTTTCAAAATGGTCCAAGAATATAGATTACTGAGAGAATATTTCACCACTACATAGATGATTTCAAAGTAGATAGATAGATGATTCCAAAGTTTCACCATTATATATTACCAAACGAATATTGACATAAACTCCAATTAGAAAACGATAGTTTCAGGTTATAGTCGAATATCAAAATTCCAATTAATGCTCATATGATTAACTCAGTGAGTGATTACAAATTCTATGATGAAACTCATAAACAACAATCTCAATTAATTGCAAGTGCTTACATCACATAACCACCATTAGAGAGATTTCAAATTCTATGCACATTCAAATGTTAATGAAAATACTTGTCTTCAACTTCCATTCCAAATCCTACATCTGCTGCACAATGAACTAATATTCACTATCCCTCCATCCTCCAATGTCATCGTCCGTATATTCATTTTCCTGTGATGAATTCCAAGAACATTAGAGACAATACTAAACATAATTTTGGTTTGGCGTTAGCATAAGTTTTTTCATGTTCCAATGTAATTGACAGTGAAAATTAGGAAGCTACAAATCGTAGATGCGACCCCATCGTGATTGCAAACACATCATAACATGATCATACACCACATATTGACTAGATTAATTTCAAATTTATCATTGTGAAATCATAAATAGGGCTTTTTTCATCTGTGATCTCAAAAGTCACATTCTTTACAATGGTTTGCATAACAAGAAATTTGAGCACTCTCAAGCTATTAATATCAAAATGTTTACCTTTCGAGTGTAAGTTATACCAACTTCGAGTTCACCGCAATAAGAATTGTCGGCTCGAACCACACTATACTTGCGAGGACGAAGCTCAGCTGATCCATTCTCTGCTCCTTCCGCCAATAAATCCTTTACATAGATTCTGGACACCGGAAAAAAAATACCCTTTATCAATTATCAGATCAAGAAATTAAAAAGCACTTGTGTGCTATATGATCTAATTTTAATGAACCATGACTCTGGTGTAATGTCCTACTCATTTAGGGTTTTTTGTCACCCTTATTCATAGATGCAGTGTTGCCAATCGCAGATCATGAAAAATAGCTGTTTGCTCAAATTCTGCTACGCAACACTGTTACACTGCAACAGTACTATAGCTGCTATTCAACAAGCATATAGCTGGACAATAGCAATTTGTTCAAATTTCACTATGCAATGCTGCTACTATAGCCGTTATTTAGCAACAGTGAATGAAACTGCATTTTGGAATTGGTTAATCGGAGAAACTAATCATTATTCATGACTGATGCAATTAGTTTATGAAGCAATTGAAGTCTTACACGGCCTGACCAACAAAATCATCGGAAGAAAAAACATCCTTGTCCATGATTTTAAGATTGAGCTTGTATTGGTCACCTGATCCAGGGTATTCCACTCTGAATACAAATTTCTCATTCCATACAGGTCTGCTACCCCCCTCTGCATCATTCAATACACCAGTTAAGCAAATAAAAAAAAACTATATTGAAGTGAAATTTTATCTAAGGTTTTATTAGCATTTGAATTTCTTTATGGCTCTAGTGGTATCCACTGTTGATAAAGATACTAGCACTTAAGCAGACGTTAATTTTTACTGGTCCATTGCATGTATGTGACTTTGATCCTTCAAATTGCATATTTTGAGCAGTTGGAAAAGGAAGAAGAAAGGAAAATCTATGTATCACTGGTCTGTCAGACACTAATACGACACCAACGTATGTGGTTACATTCAATCTCTTTGATTTTCACTTTCCCTCTTTCAATTCATTATGCTAATCCCTGTACACCTCAGGGAAGATTAACTAACTTGATATCACCAATTTAACTAATGGTTCCACCGCCGAATCATGAACTACATAAGCAAATCTAACCACTTATAAAACTTAATCGATGAAGTAATAACAATCAATGGCATGTGATTTGAAATAATTCACCATTCACTTCGGCTGCCTTCAACATTAGATTGAAAGTGTATTTTGTAACCCATGTGCCGATGTCAAACACCGACACAACACTAATGTATGTGATTACATTCAATCAATTATTGATGTCTACTTGCCAGTGTCAATATCGGGTCTGATGTCTTTGTTTCGCAGTACAAACACAAGGCAATTGATTAAAAACAAGTAAAAGTTTTATCTTTCTCTATCTCTCCTAACAAAGGATTTTTGTTTTTGACAAAATCCTAACAAAGGTTTAAGATACCATAAACACAGACACACACAAATGCCAAAAAGTGAACATTTCATGTCAAGATTGTATGAACTTTGTGAGAGAAGGCTGAAAAGGACTAACCATGAACTACACTGCTCTTGTGCTCTTGCCTCTTGTATTGTAACAGAACATACGGATCCATGCGAGCTATCAACAAAGAAAACATAATTTAAAAAAAAATGATAAAAATAACATTTTCAATCTGAAGTGTAAGATCGGAAGATAAACCAAGGAAAAAAAAACATTTTTAGAATTAGAAAAAAATGTTTTAAATCTGAGGAAAAACATTGCATGCAAACATGAACTAAATTGAAACAAAATGTTATGTACCAAAGATATCAGTCTCTTGAAGACCCTTTGCTTTCACCAGAAGCACCTCCATAAACCCAATTGTCATCTCTCTCTCTCTCTCTCTCTCTTCAAACTTCTCTCTGAAAGGTGGAGATGAAATGAAATAGAAGTTTGGCTTGTTTGGTTTAGTTAGTATAGAAGGAAGAAAAGTGAAAGTCAATATACATCAGCAACCTATAATATGATAAAAACGTGTATAACTAGAAGATTTGACAAAGACAAAGCCACCATTAAAGGCAAAGAATGTGAAACTGAAAGTATCCAACAAATAATAAAGAAATACTAGTTGTTAGTTAGCCACGTAAGAAATGGAAAGTCATCAATCAATGTTATTACGCGTTTTCCATTTTCTGATGATCATGACTTGTACAATAATCACTTGCTTGCTACATTTGAGTTTCCGATTATTACAAGAAAATTAAGGGAACATTTCTGATTTTCCTTTTTGAGAAGAAAATGGCAGTAATTTAGTGGTTACATTAACCCAAATCTCTTCCTTAAAACCCCGTATATCTTTGGTGACATTTTTATCATTAAAATGCTTCCAACAATTATGTTTTAGATAGTACCTAAAACCAAAAAAAAAACAAAAACAGAGGTAGAACAAGGTGAAAGTGACAAGTTGTGTGAGAAAAACTAAATTTTTAAAAAACTAAAATAAATTACTAGTTTTTATCACACGGAAATGCAATATTCTCAAGTTTACATTCCTAAAACAAATTTAGAAACAATCAAGTCTAACTAGCAGTCACAAGACTTTTATACATATTTCTGTTTAGCTAGCAGTCACAAGACTTTTATACATATTTCTGTTTGGTATGGACGTATTTTGTAAAACTTGAGTTCCTATAGTTACTACATCAATGAAACCATGAGCTGCTATGATTGTTAAACTTGATACCACATCTGTTGACATAGCAATCAAGAGTTAAGCAACTCCAATTTAATTGCAACAATAAGTTCGTAGTCAAAAATGATTGTTTCATTTAGAACATTCATTGGTTGCTAGACTTGGTTCTGTTGAGCGGTTGAAAATTGCTTCATATATCCTTCTTTTTTACTTCATATCAACCACTTGCCCATGCAATATGGTGATCGTAACACATGCTAGCATTATATAATCTTTTAGACTGGATGAAGGTATCCATCGCACATAAAACACTCATCCCAGCACTGTAGCTTATGTAAAATCACCATTTTAGCAAACCAAGTACTATGTTAGTTACAAATAAGGACACAGTTGTTGACGGTCTCATACAACTGCAGCAGTTATGTTGAAATCATTCGAAGAGTATTTGACAGATGAAAAATAAAAGCTTAAAATCCTCAACAATCCATCAGTTACATAGGTAGTATTTTACACAAGTTCAAAGTCTAAAAAGCCCCAAATCAGTACCAAGATTAAAGATTACAAATCCATCCATCATAATACGCAAACATTTTAATAACCTTAAAGATTATACATCCATCCATCATAACACTTTCAAACTTTTAAGCAGTCTACAAGTTTTAGTAAATGTCCTGATAAATTGAAGAAATTGTACATAAGCCCAAAAGTGCATTGCCAATAAACCCGCAGTGCAACCTGCATCAATAAAACCATCAAAATAGATTCTAAACAGAGGAACTGATATCCTAATAAATATACTCTTTAACATTAAACATTTTACCTCATCTCCCACGTCTAGGTGACAAATCAGCAGATCTTGATCTAGATCTAGATCCTGGGGGTGATCTTGATGACTTCCACTGGCCTCTATCCGCCTCTGATTTGTACACAGATTTCCTTTATACAAAACAAAGTATAAACATACAGCGCAAGAGAGGGGAACCTAGCACATTCAAGTAAAGAAGCTAAACAGAAAATAGATGGACTCACTCAGCATATCCATTGCTTTGATTCTGATCAACATCATTGCCATAACCTGGAGGAGAATACGACCTGCGTTTATGATCTCCATCTCGCTCCACAGGAGGACTTCTAGGAGGACTTCTAGGTGATCTAGGGCGTTCTGCATGCCTTCTAGGAGAAACAGAGTAGTCACCTTGCCTTCTTGGGGCAGGAGAGAAGGACCTGGACCTGTCATATATCAATTCAAAACCATGACTTCGTGATTCGGTTAACATACAAAAAGGAAGTTATTTGAAGAAACTTGCCTTGAGCGATAGCGGTTTCTAGAACCAGAGTGATAAGGAGGTGATCTTGATCTGGAAATTGAGCGAGATCGAGAACGCCCTGATGGATTTGACATGATTATAAAATTGTAAGTATTTATAAGAAATGCATAGCAATGCCATGTCACATTTGGGCAACCTAAGAACTAAGATTCAATATAAGCAATGCTTCATATATATGAAAACATTTAGCAAGATGAATGAAAAATTGTATTTAATTAATTATAAAGTATAACCAATTTAGCACATCAAAAGACTAAACATGGTTGACAAAAGTTGAGGAATGTGAGGAAGAATTGTCATAGCATCTGAAAAATACCTCACCACACCATAAATGATGAATCTACTGTAAAATATGTCCAAAGCATCTTATCTTTTATCTTAAAATTAGTTTTCCATATTTTCTAACTTTCATGGTTTGTTTTTGTTTTTACATATTTCATTAGGATTAAGAGTCTAGTAGAGTAATACTGTAGTAGATTAATATAAATAAAGATTAGTGTTTTGACTTCTGTATTTAACACTCAACATAGCATTCCTACTTTTATTATAGTTCTGAGTACCCCCACCTTCCCTTCCTCTATGCCTAAAACTAGCCCAATGACTTTAACAAGAAATATGAAAAAACATATCTTCAAGCATGGCACCTATGCATACTCTTAGTAAAGTAGCTTAAAAATTAGCAGTCCCCAATGAACACCTTGAAAAATTAGCAGCATATGTATCTCCATCACAAAAATCATTGATGAGATCTACCGCTCCAACAAAAACCAGTCTTCCAATCGTTATATATCTAGTATGGTTTTCAGTAGGCTAGCTAAAATCAATTAGTTAAATAACTTTTAGACACATAGAAAAGTTTAGTATAGGAGCGGGAATCCTGACAATAAATCTCTGGAGCATCAATACTATGACAACAAAGGTCAAGGACACAGTCTGAATAGTGAATAGAGTACAATAAAACTATTTCCTACTCATGAAATACATGGATATGACATTATATAGAGAGAAAAAAAAATACATCATTGTTTCTTCACATCAGCATAAATACAAAATAGGCTTAAATAAGCCACAATTCTATTGTCAAATTCATTCAGATAAAGCACCCATGTCACACACTATCATTCTATTGTCAAATTCACGCAAAAAGGACAAATTCTAATGTGGTGGAAGAACAATATGCATCACAAGTGCAGGTGGAACAAATTTCATATCTAGCATCTAAAACATGCTTCAGCCATAAATAGCATTAGGTGTGCTCAGTATAGATTCCAAGAAGTTAATACAATTTGAAAAAAGTAATATTACCGTGGTAGGAAGACCTTTGCCCTCCATAGCTCCCTCCTGGTCCTCTGTAAAATACAAAAATCATGCAAATACATATAAAGGGACAGTTTTTTTGGTGGGCGGTCTTTAAATGCGACAAAGTAAGATATACTACAGATTTCTACATAAGGGCAGACAAAGCAGAGAAATCAAAAGACATACCTGGACCTACTAGTCCTATGACGCATCTCCTCTGGCCTTTTTCTTGTCTCTGCAGCCACAACAACAGATATTTCCCTTCCAGCAAAAATTTGTCTGTCCATATGGTACTGCGCCTCAGAGGCCTCATATGCATCCACAAACTGCACGAATGCAAAGCCTCGAGGTTGTCTGTACGGGAAAAAACAGAGCTTCATTCTAACACTGCTACAAAAATATTGGCAGAGAAAGACTGCAGAAAATGCTGATTAGGCAGACTTCGCATACCACAGTAACCACCTCAAATCACATTACATAGTATAGCTTTCTTTAGACAACCTATTAATGGCTCTCTTGAGACATGTACACAGCAGTGGACGCTGAATTACTAAAGCCGCTAAAATCCAAAGCTTAGTTGTGACTGGGCCTTATCTTTACATTCAAGTAGTAAAGTGACTTGAAAAATTCTTCAACATTCTTGTTGTATTTATAATCACTTGAATTCAAAGCTTCCCATAACCACAAACTAAAAAAAACCTCCTCACAAAGTCTTCAATAGAACAACCAACCAACTTGCATGAAACTTGTTTACAATGAGTTGCGTAATTATATAGATTCTCTATCTTGGTATGAACATTAACACACTTGGAAACCAACATGTTAAAGAGTGAGTAGTTCTCTTCAAATGTGGGGCTTGGGCTTGTTTTAACTTCAATTTCAAACCAACATACCCCCTGACAAACCAGTCAAAATTAATTCATAATGCAAAAGTTTAAAATTTATAAACCAAAAAAATTACATTTTGGTCCCTGCTATTATCAAATTCACAATTTTTTTTGCCAGTAATATTCACAATTTTGGTCCTTAATTTTCATTTCTCACTAATTTGGTCTATCCCACATATTATCTTTTACAGGTTTAGTCCTTCCACTTTTGGAATTTGGTCCCTCAATTTTGAGTATTTTAAGTACTTTGGTATCCCACACGAAGATTTTTGGGGAGCAAAAGTTTCGAAAAAGCACAATACATACTAAGAGACCAAGTGCCTGTTTGGATTGGCTTATTTGAGCTTATCTATCGGCATAAGTTTTGTGACACTGTTTGGGTGAACTTATGAAAACAGCTTATGACATTGTTCATAAATTGTTTTCAGCTTATTTTCATAAGTTCTCCAAGATATCATATGAAAATAGCTTACAAATTTTACGCAAAACAATTTAAACTTATTTTATATTTTTCTATAGAAATATCTCATACTAAGCACTTATGATAAGCGCTAGTGCTATAAGCTCTTAATCAGCTGCTCATCAAAACAACTACAAAAACCAAATTCACAAAAAATAATTCGCAGGGACCAAATTAATGAAAAATTAAACGGGGTACCAAAATCGTGAATTTAAGAAAATAAGGGGACCAACATCAAGACAAGACAGACTAAACCACCCCAACCCAACAAAACTCATAAATCTGAAAAAACACAAACATAACAAACAGCATACAACAAAACAGAAACAATAATTACAAATAATTACGCAGAGTTAATCACAAATCTTAGCTCACCCAGAGTAATAATCCTTCGGTATGTAAACATCACGAACGGGTCCAAATCGCTCGAACGGCGCTCTCAGCTCCTCAGGTCTACAATCCAAAGGAATGTTCCTCACCAAAAGACTTCCATTGTTGCTTTCTCTACGTCTACCTCCACCTCCACCACCACCACCACCACCACCGTATCCTCTCCTACCACCACCACCTCCACCGCCACCCCTTCCGCCGTATCCTCTCCGTGGAGGACTGTAATAACCTGGACTGTTCCTCCGCATTTCTTAACCTAACCCTAATTTCAAAATTAACAAAGAATTATTGGAAATTAGCGTGAATTCGAATGTGTTTAGTGTTGTTTGAAACGAATTAGAGATTGGAATGATGAAAAAGATTATGAATTTAGAAAATTGTTACCTTGATTTGAGTGGTTAGAGAGAAAGGTACCAAAAAATTCGTATGCACGGGGAAAGAATAGAAAAGAAAGCGTTGAGAATGTGTTTGTTTTTTTCCTCGGAGAAACCTATTTTAAACCCTAGATTGGATTTCACGTGACCATTCCAAACGCACCGTTTCATTCATAACTCCTATTTGATTTTTATTTATTTTTAATTATTTGTTAGTTACACGCCCATGAATAATATTTTTTTTTTTACAAAAAGTCTATTGAGTAATTTTTTAGTTGGTCATTCACAAATTTTTCTAGTATATTTATATGAGACAAATTAATATAAAAATATCAAAGAGTAAATTGATTCATGAGAAAATTGTGAAAAACTAAATTGAATCTTCACTTATAGTATTTATAGTTTTCTAGTTGTTTTTATGTTGAGATTCTAGATCATACTCAAACTCATTTCAAGTAGATTTACATAAACTTATTTCAAGTACGTTTAGGTAAACTCGGTTCAAGTACATCTAGACAAACTTAATTCATCTAAGACATGTACATTCTAAGTTACTAGATTTTACTCAAACTCAATTCAAGTACATTTTTTATAAGGGTAAAATTACACTTTTGGTCCCTTAATTTAATTTTAAGTAACAATTTTGTCCTTTATTTTTTTTCATTACAATTTTATCTTTTTGGTTCATCTGCATAAGGATCTTCAAGATTCAAATTTAATATTTATATGCAAACATAGATTTGAAGATTGAGAGGCCATAATAAGAAAATAAAATCGTGAATTTAAAGTTTAAACATTCGTATACAAATAGACAAAAAGGACAAGATTGAAATGAAGAAAATATAAATAACCAAATTGTTACTTTTTTTTTTAAGGAACCAAATTTTTACCTATCTTTTCATAAACTTAGGGGGATGTATTGGATTATGATTCTTAGGGATTTTAAAAGACTTTTAAATCATGAAAAAGTCTTGTGGTATTCAATCAAGACTCTTTGCAATTTAAAAAAAGTCGTGTGGTATTCAATCAAGACTCTTTGTCATTTTAAAAAAGTCTTGAGGTATTCAATCAAGACTTTTCATCACTTAAAAAAAGTCTCATGGTATTCAAAATCATTTAAATTTTAAAGGATTGTTTAATAAATTGGATTTTGATGGATTTTGTGGGATTTTCTAGTGCAATTTTAACAAGAAAAGGTCTTTCATGAAGACATGAGATTTCTTAAGATTGTTTTTCTTTTAAAAGTTTACTATCTCTTTCTTATCCCTTCTTCCTTCTCTCTCTCTCTCTTCTCTCTTTTCTCCTCTCTCTCTCCTCTCCCTTCTCTCTCTCTCCTCTCTTTTCTCCCTTCTCTCTCTTCCCCCTCTCTCTCCCTCTCTCAATCTCTCATAAAGAATAAAAATAAAAATAAGAGTCTATATTGAGAATAGGGTTAAATATGTTTTTCGTCCTTACATTTTGCGCCCCTTTGAAGAATAGTCCCTACATTTCATTAAATGTTTTTAAAATCCTCATATTTTATCTTCAATATCAAAATTAGTCATTGTTGTTAATTCTCTAATAGAATGCTGATGTGGCAGTTAGTGGATCCCAATTATTTTAGGTTAAATATGTTTTTGGTCCTTACATTTTGCATGACTTTGAATAATAGTCCTTATTATTTTAGGAATTTTAAAAACATTTATTGAAATGTAAGGACTATTTTTCAAAGTCATGCAAAATGCAGGGACCAAATACATATTTAACTTTAAAATAATTGGGACCCACTAATTGCCACATCAGCATTCCGTTAGAAATTAACAGCAATGACTAATTTTGATAACGAAGATAAAATGTGAGAATTTTAAAAACATTTAATGAAATGTAGGGATTATTCTTCAAAGGGGCGTAAAATGTAAGGACTAAAAACATATTTAACCCTTGAGAATATTATGATAGAGTTGTAATCATTTCTTTTTAATGAGTCCTTAAAACTTATAAAATCTTTTGAAATCTTACAAATCCATGAAATCCTTTAAAATCTTATGATGTAAATCCATTGAAATCCAAATTGAAAATCCTAATAGTCTTTTAAAATCATGAAAGTCATTAAAATCCTACAAAATCTTTTAAAATCTGAGACTTTTTTAAGCAAAAATTGTCCTTTAAAATCCTAATCCAATACATCCCCTTAGTTCAAATATGAGTTACTAGTTTTATTAAAACTCAGTTTAATTTTTTTTACACAAACTCAAATACGTTTACATAAACACACTCAATGGTAACAATCAATAATCCAAACTCCTTAGCTCACTGAAGGGCTTGAAGAAGTTCTATGGCCTCACCTTCCCTGTAGACTAGCCATCCAACTTGTTCTAGCAAGAAGAAAATCACATCTTTCTCCCCTTAGACACACACATTGCCGTTAGTAGGCATCAAAGGAGACACTGGTACATCTATATTTTTTTTTTTAAGAAATCTGTGGAGGCCTCATCCATAATTCTAATTCAACATGCAGTTGATCAAGATTCCATTTATCATTAGATTCTCAACTTTCCCAAACCTTGTCATTTCCTCTAAAACTCAAGCTCGAATTTGGATCCTCTATAATTGTTGTATGGTGCAATAGCTGTAGAAACCATTAGATTAGAAAGAGATTCTCTCTAAATTTTGAGAGTCCCTACAACCGTGATACCATAAAGCAGCTGTTCTGGATTCATGAGATTTTGCATTTATAATTTGCAAAAAACTAAAACTTTTAACATTGTCAAAATGATATGGTGCATAGTGAACCACTTAAAGGATGTGCATTCCAAACAACGCCTGTGTTTTAACAGAAACAAAAAACAATAAATTAAAAGGGAAAAAAAAATCTGTTTTAATAGTCAGATTTTTACAAGCTGGATCAGCAGTTGCGACATAAATAAATAAATATATAATGCAAAAGGGGTCCAATACATGAAAAATATCTCCCAAGTGCACCATATCCACAAGAACTACAAGTCCTAATAACTTATTACCAACAATATTTGCTTGTGGTAGTAACTAAATTTCCAGTAGGTTGTTTCTTATCAAAATTCCTCTTAGCTTCCAAAGAATCTAAAGACTTTCTAAGTTTCCAAGCCTGCATACCACAAAAATAGTGCCAATAACTACATAGATGTTTCTCCACGTTTCTCTGCTAGCAAGAAAGCTGACATTACAACTCAGGCAGTAACAGGAAACACCTCTATCACTTCATAATTGGTAATTGAGATTATACTCATTTTGGTTCATCAAACCTCTCATTGTTTTAGTCCAAACTTGTTTAGTATATATGCCATATAAGTAGAATGTTGATAACGTAATCAGCCACTGACATTGCGTGTGCAATCAACCTGTAACTGCAAGGTCCATATTTGGAAGCTGGGATTCCAGATTGTTGTCAGAGTCTGTGACCAAAGGAGTTTTCTGGAAATTGTTCCGTAGCTGACCACAAGCTGCATTTGCGTCCAGTCCTCTGGTTTGGCGTACACTAGTGGTTATTTTAGATGACTCCAAAGCATTAACAAATGCTTGCACCTACCAAATGACAAAGTTTGGATTGAATACTCTAAAATTATTGAATACATCAAGCCATAAATTATAAATTAGGTTTAGAATGAATGAAAAATAAGAAAATTATCATACTGCTTTCCTGTAAGGACGGCGAAACTCAGAGCCTTCTATTGGATTAAAAGGTATAAGATTGACATGATAACCACTGCCATATTCATGTAGTAGTTTAGCTAGTTCTACTGCATTGTCTACGGAGTCATTGATTCCAGCTGCTCAAACATAATGACAGGAAAGTAGCAAATACATTGTAAGAATTTCATTAACCTTACTGTACGAGGGAGGAACAAGAATGTGTTGGAAACTTTCCGTACCTAAAAGTGCATATTCAAAGGAAACCCGTCTACTTGTTTCGCGGAAGTATTCCTTGCAGTCTTGCATAAGTGCATCCAATGGGTAAGACTTTGCACTTGGAACAATTGTCTCCCTTAATTTCTGGTTAGGAGCATGTAGGCTGATGCAAGATACAAAAGGGAAATCATATGTAAGAAAGAGAATTATTTACATAAACGAGTATGAAAAAATCCACTAAAAGAAGCCACCAAATGATATATTTTGCAGTCACAAATCAGACCAGACCAGACACCAGAGTATGAACAATGAACGAAGAAAGGCATGAGATAAAAGCATATTGATTATTCATTGTGAAGTCCTAATTCTTGACTGACAAGATTAGAATCAAAGACAATTACCTCACAGCTAAAGTGGATTGAAGTTTATGAGTAGCTAACTTCTTTATTGTATTTGGAACCCCCACGGTGGAGATAGTCATCATTCTTTGCCCAATTTGTATATCCTACAAGAAGCCCAACCAGAATCCAACATTAGCACACTCACATACAATTACTATATGCTCTCTATCATCACAATAAAATGAAATATAAAAGGTGAAATAAGACCAAGCAAAACATTATTCTGATCAGTATTGTCAATCACTGATCGCAGAAAATAGCTGTTTGTTCAAATTCTGCTAAGCAACAGTGCTATAGCACAGCTATAGTCGCTATTTAACAACATTTTGTACTAAATAGCGTATCACGGGAGCAAGAGCGGTTGTTCAAAGTCTGCTACGCTATATTATTTATAGCCGCTACTTAACAACACTGATGCCGATAAATGATTTCTTTTGACAGATGACCATATGTATGCATAAATATTTTTATGCATGTGAGACGGTCTATTCTGTTCTATCTAGTTTATGCTTTCCAATGGAACTAAAATCTATCACTTTTTACCTTTGTAAGTGTAGCCTGTTCTGTTCGACTAAAATGTATCACTTTTTTTTAAGTTTTAACATGCACAAAACATAACTAATTTGTTCTCTTACGTTCTGGCCTGTTTTAATTTCTATAGAACTTCTGGAAAGAAAAAAAAATCCATGAAAAAATTCATGTCCCTCCTCCGTGAAAAGATAATATTATGTAAAACAACCAATACAGTAGCAAGAGAACCTAACACTTGCTAAGGTGGAATCAAATTCAGTATTAGTAATATACTGAATTTGCAAAACCGATCTGTAAGGTGAGGGGTACCACTCTTTATAAACTCACTTCAGGCTCTATTTCTATGTGGGATTTGGGTTTTTTTCCCAATAAGTAACTACTAATGAGTCCCAGAGTTTAATGATAGTGTTAACCCTAATTAAGAGCACAGATGGCTGTTGCAGGTTTAAACTCTAAAAATATCATATAGAGAACTGTTACAATTACAGGCAAGCATTTGATAAGGATATAATGTCACATATCATAGGCATTCATTCACCTTGTTCAAGCAATGGTGTGCCTCAATTACTGCCTTCAAGTTTAACATTGGTTCACCCATTCCCATAAAGACTACATTAGTCACCCTGCGTTTGAACACCTCCTCAATGGCCAAGACCTGTTCACATAAAATGCAAATGTTAACCTGCTTTGTGGTGTAACAAAAAGAGCTTGCTTAAAAACATTTGCGAACCCGAAAATGATCTCATTGCTTTATTTGATCTTTTTCCTTTCTTTCTGTTAACATTTTTATTTCTTTTAATTGAATCTAAATTGCCTTAGGCAATTTATTTACAGATCACGTGGGAAATCTAACATCAAACTACACTAATGTATGTATGGACACAAACCTGCTCAACAATTTCATGGCTCCGAAGATTCCTTGAAAAGCCCCCTTTTCCAGTGGCACAAAAAGAGCATTTCAGAGGGCAACCTACCTAAGTATCCAAATAACAGATGGACATAACAAAAACAAATGGAAAATATCAGTTTCTTGATCAATAACGTAAACATTACTGCAAAGAAAGAGAACAACAACTCATTCATCGATGATTCAAAAGTAAGTCAAACACCTGTGATGAGACACATGCTGTCAGGCGAACTGAACCCTTCTCATCTTCAACAGGAATACCAACAGTTTCAATCAATCTGTTGTCTTCCAACTTTAATAACAACTGCAAAATCAAATTCCAACAAATAGAAAAACCAGAAATCAATGAATAAAAAAAATCAAGGAAATACCATCAATTGCATCCTTTAACAAGCAAGTTAATATCCAACCCTTTTTCTTTAGAATACCAAGTAAAACACCAAAAGAAAACAATTTGAATGATTTCCGAAAGAATGAGAACAGTGTCAATGGAATCAAATCACATTTTTGTTTAGAGGTAGACATCTCAAGATATAAAGTGGTCACTAAAACATAAATTTAAACATTTAAAAAAGCTAAAAGCTACAAAGCACAACAATAAGACAAGGTAAATGGTAGAACCATACAAGTTAAAAAAAATTTTAAAAAAATCTTATTGAAAAGTATAGCTTTTGAATTAAAAAATGTATTGAAAGTTGTGATTTCCCATAAAAAATTTACATATTCTTGACTTCTTAACCTGGTTAGCAGGAACCATAAATTAAAAACAACAACAACAACAGGTTTGCTGAACTGTGATTATATGTTTTACCTTAACAGTTCCATCAGTTGCAACGACAGTGTTGAAAATAGGAGACCTTCCTACCTTCCATCCTGCTTCCTCAAGCTCATTCCTAAATGCCTGAGGCACTGCAATGCAAGCAAAACCACAACACCACATCGAAAAGTTAATACTTTCATTGTCAAACACTCGACACTAACAGTAACATGAACAACACCGACAACAGCGATAATTTGATAAAATAGAAGTGATTGAATATAACCACATGGGTCAATGTCGTGTGAATGACACTGACACAGCTAATAATTTGATAAAATGAAAATGATTGAATGCAACTACGTGTGTCAGTGTCGTGTCGTGTCGGTTGTTAGAATACACACCTTTTTACTCAATAATAATAAATATCTCAAGAAACACAAACTCAACCAAAAACAACAAGAACAAAATAAGGTTAAAACTAAAACACACTCACCCTGAGTAAACTCTTGAATATCTTTGACCTTTCTCTTATATATAAGATGATAAAGTTGCTTCCCCCTAAAACCTTGCTATGAAAAATTCAACAAATAAACAAATTATAAAAAATTAAAACATTTTTATAAATTTCCAGTATAATTGAATAATGAAATAATGAGGGAAATGGAAAAGGAGAAGAAATTTACCTGACCAAAATCAAGGGCAAGTTTTTGAAGTTCGGTTTCGGATAAGCCAAGGAGAACCTGAGACTGAGGAATTGTGCTGCGAGGAGAAGAAGAAGTTGCGAAGGAAATGGCGGCACGTGTGCGAGGTGAAGGACGCAGCACACGTGCGAGGGGCATGGAATAGTGGTGAAGCAGAGACATCATTATCTCTCTTACAAGAAAGAAGATAACGAAAACAAAGTAGAAGCAAAAACCTCTTAAACCCTCCACCCAGTATTTATTTGTTAAGTATTTAATTCAATTTTAATTATATTTTCAATGATATCCTAACTTGACAGGTAAACAACTAAAATTCCATGTTGTTGATATTTTTATAAGAATGATGTTAAGAAATTGTCAAGGGTAAGACGGGATACTTTATATTTACATAGGGAGAATGAAGGTTTGGGGGTCAGGAGGTTGAAGGAGTTTAATTTATCTTTATTTGGTAAATGGGTGTGGAGGATGATGGAGGAAAGAGGAAGTTTGTGGTATAATGTGTTGTGTGGGAAATATGGTGAGGAGGGGGGGACAGTTATGTGTTGGTGGAGTAGGGGGTTCCTAGTGGTGGCAAAACATTGGGGAGTGGTTTATTAGATGACCGGTGGCTGTTGGATAATATTTCTAAACAGGTGGGGGGTGAGGCTTCTTCGTTGTTCTAGAAGGATCCTTGGTTGGATGGTGTATCTTTAGATGTTGGATATGCTAGGCTGTTTGATCTTGTTGTTAATAAATTTGTGACAGTTGCGGAGATGTTTTCTTTGGGTTAGGAAGTTAATGGAGAGACGTGGAAGTGAAGAAGAAGATTGTTTGCGTGGGAGAAGGGGCTGATAAGGGAGTGTGTAGAGTAGCTTTCACTTGTTGTTTTGCAAGTTGGTGTGACTAATAGGTGGATTCGGAAGCTTCATTCTTCCAATAGGTACATAGTTAAAAGCGCTTATAATCATTTGACTAGCTCAAATCTGGCAATTGATGACCGTTGCAATCATGTTTTATGGTTTAAGCAAATTTCGCTTAAGGTCAATATTTTTATTTGTCGTTTGTTCCTGAATAGATTAGCAACAAAGATGAATCTGTTTAGGGGAAATATCTTGGAATATAATGATTCTTTTTACTCGGCCGCTTGCAGATTGGTGGAGGATCAAGATCACTTGTTCTTTTCTTGTGCTTTTTATGGTCAACTTTGGCTTTTGATATCAGGTTGGTTAGGCATTTCAACGACGCTTCAAGGTTTGTTATTTGAGCATTTTCTTAAGTTTTGAGGTCTTGGGGGTTTCTCCAACAAGTCTTGTTTGGCTTTTAACATTATTTGCATTTCAGCTCTTTTTACTATTTGGAAGGATCGTAATATGAGGCATTTTCACAATAAATCAGAACAACTTCTATCTTTATTGAAAAAGGTTAAACTCCAAGCTTTTTGGTGGCTCAAATCTTATTATTTGGTTTTTGATTTTGAGTATTCAGTTTAGAAGTTAAGTCTTTTATTATGTTTTCATGTTGTAACGTAATTTTATTTTTATTGGCTACATTGCTGGGTTTTTTCTATTGTAATTTTTAAATACTTTAGCTTCCTATGTTACACTTTTTTTAGAGGAGATTGTGTTGATTTTTGATATATTTGCTTAGCTTCTTCAAAAAGATCAGTAGAGAAACATAAGGGTTTAAGTGATAAAGAAGTTATGAGTTTGCAATTTTTGTTAAATAATCATAACAACTAACATTTTGTTATTTAAGAAAATTATTCGAATTAATAAAATCAATAAATATCACTTGCATATTGACCAAAAAAAGAACTCCACCAACATTACATTGTAGATACAACTTCCATTAAAATGGTCACATTACTACAAACTTTAAAAATGATAATTGAGCTGTATTATAAAAAAAAAATAAAAAAATATGATAATTGAGCTGCAAAGGGAAGAAGCATTGGAAAAAGAAATGAAAATTTTAATAATTTTACTGAATCAAAAATCTGTACAACAATCACAGATATCTCAAGACACATACTTAAGTTCATCAAGATATACAATTATGCCACAACTCAAAACCAGAAACACAAAGCTATCTACATAACTAATAATTCATTGTTTATTGTTACACTTGGCCTATTACTTCTATGTTGTCTTGGACCGTTGTTGTTCCTTGAGCTATGGACACTCCTTTTAATATTTTGATCTCGCGAGCTTCCTACTCCTCCGGTCGTCTCAACAGAAGAACCCTGAAGTTCCTCCAATACTCTTACAATCTCGTCCATTTTCGGTCTGAATCTTGGTTCAACGGACAGGCATCGAACTGCAAGGTCAGCTACTTTCATTGCTTGACGCAGTGTGTATTGGCCTTCAATGCGAGCATCCATAACTTGGAAGACCCGGCGTTTGCTGTTGAGGTAAGGTTTGGCCCATTCAATTAAATTGTGTTCCCCAGATGGCCTGTTGTTGTCGAGTGCACGTTTGCCGGACATAATTTCAAGGAGCACAACTCCGAAACTGTATACATCACTCTTTTTGGTCAAATGACCTGCAAAAAAAAAAAAAGACAATGTGGAAAGCAACGTGTCAGAAGTGACAAGTGAGAGTCAAGTTCACACTGCTAAATTTTCAAAAAAATTAATATAGTTTCAAAGACTAAATGCATGTTTGGATTTGTGGAGATTTTGGCAGAATCCTAGTGGACCACAACGTTTTTAACTAAGTACATGATTATGTCACATGTGAAAGAAATATCATGGTACAACAAATTAAAGTAATCGTAAGTACATTGTAAAGTTTTGTACCTGTGGCCATATATTCAGGAGCAGCATAGCCGTATGTGCCCATAACCCTTGTAGAGACATGACTATTATCACCTGCCGGTCCATCCTTAGCCAATCCAAAATCGGAAAGTTTTGCATTATAATTCTGTCATTGACAAAGCGGAATGTCAGAAAAGCCCAGTTGACAATTGAATTGTAAGAGCAATGAGATTTACTTACTGTGTCGAGCAGTATATTTGAAGTTTTGAAGTCACGATATATCACTTTTGCTTCATCGCTGTGAAGATATGCAAGACCCTTAGCAGCATCAAGAGCAACCTTCATTCGGATGGTCCAAGAAAGTGGTTGAAAATAAGAAGCTCCTGTTCCAAAAAGAGTTGATAAGTTAGAATTTGAAGTATTTGATAGTGTTAAGCATAAGAGAATTTTGAAGGAAAATCAATAACTTACTTCGAAATAAGTGATTATCCAAACTGCCTTTGGTCAAAAACTCGTAAACCAAAAGCCGATGTTCATCTTCGAAGCAGTAACCGATCAGTTTCACAAGATTAGGATGATGCAGTTGTCCCAGGTAATTGATTTCTGTCTATAGCACAAGGCTAATTAGTTACATCAATAGAAGAAATCATCTAAAACATTAACTATATTCACTACATATATTTCAAATTGATAAATTCCCAAAAACATCCTAATAAACTAACTTGACATATTCCTGAACTTCAAAATTTGTTTTATATAATCTAAAGGAAACTGACGATGAAGGCCAAGATGTGACTAGAGGATGAGTATTCATTGGAGTAGAGGGGGACGTCATGGTCTATATCCTAGAGATGGATTAAAGGAAAATGATCATCTGGTCTTCATTATAGACTATGTGTGTGTTTGGAATCACTGTCAATTTGACAAAATTACGGTGACGCCGTGATTTTGTTGAAGCTTCGAAGTGCATCTTTCACTAAAAACACGCCGGCACACCATGATTCTATCAAAATCACCGTCAATACAAACATATTTAACAACTATTTAATTTAGTTTGAACTTTCATTTAGCTTTTGGACAAACAGAAATGTATCTTAAATTCTCAGGTTTTGAGCAAATTTCCAAGATGTAGATAACCCTTTGCTAGAAGACACTTACCAACCACTCACTGTGTCCTTGTAAACCTTCTTGGTTAAGCCTCTTGACAGCAATGACAACTCCAGTCCCTGGTCTAACCGGTACAAGTGTGTGCTCATCGATCCACCCCTTAAATACAGCTCCAAATCCACCTTCACCAACCACACTATCGGGACGAAAGTTTCTTGTAGCAGTTTTTAGCTCACTAAAAGTGAAGCTCTTCATATTGGAAGACTTCAAGATCTCGCCCTCGGTTCGAGGAGTTGGAGGGGCAGTAGGCACAGTCGAGACCTTGCCACTGCTTCGACCACTCAAGCCATTTTCTCTGCTTCTGTCCTTCGAACTCGAACCTACACGTGTCATAAGAAAAATGGATCAACTTTTCAGGACATATACAAACACTCTAATCAAGTTACTAATTGATCTTAATTGTACTCTTGATAAACTTACACACTAGATTTTTTGGTTGTTACAAGATCATGAAAAGGTAAAACACTTGATAAATTAGATAAATAAGCATAAATTCTGCTTTCCAAGTGGTGAAAGTTCTTAAGTTCATCCTTGATTTTTTCTTAACAATCTAAACAAAGAAAAATTGAATTCAATACCATAGGAAAATGCTCATACAAGGGGTGAATCTTACAAATTTCCAAAACAAATCAACAATTTCCACAATCTTGTAACTTAAATCAATACTATGATTCAATTCAATTTACTATGGCTCTCTCTACCAAAAATCACATAACTCATCATCATCGTCACCATCAACATATCTATTAATTACCAAACAAAAATAATCAATTAAAGCAAATTCCTTTTTATAGTGAATCATTCTTCAAAAACATACACAAACTAAAATAAGAAAATCAACATGAACATCTTCCTAGTTCCTCAATCACTAAAGTTGCCAAATCAAGCAACCATATTTCATAGTCTAAACTCAAATCATAAACACAAACATATCCAAAACCCAATTATTTAATCCAAAGAAACTCACAACAAGGTGATCAATATCAAAACATTTAAATAAAAGGGGTAGAAGAAAAGATGAAAAAGAAGACATGCCACAAATATTTCATACATACCATTACGTGGAGGGCTTTCAGCTTTGATTCTAGCACTAAGGCAACAACCCATGAAGTGAGAGTTAGATGAAGAAGAAAGAAGAAATAATAGCTAAAGAGGGAAAGAAAACAAGGTTGAAGTTACAAAAAAAAAGTGAAGAGCTTAAGGAAGTATAGGGAAAGAACATAAAAAGGACAAATATAAAAGTGTGAAAGCAAATTGTAAATTCCACATGAAAAGTTAGCTGTCAAGTTATGACACAAAACCGCCCAATATTCAATGCACTGTATGGCTTCTAGTTCCAAACAAAGACTAGTTGTTGTTTTGTTTTGTGACTGTGTGTGAATGGAGGTAATGAGAAACTTCTTGGTTTTTGACTTTTGACTTTTTTAGGAAGAGAGAGAGAAGGACAAAAGCATACCGGGGTTGACTTTACTGACACCAATAGATTGTGGTTAGATTATGTGCAAGTGGAAACTATCATGTGTCAGATGTTCCAATGGTTACAACCTCCAACCTTTTTTTTAATGACGTTGCTTCTTTTGGGGTGGGGTCCTTGCTTTTAAACCTTATCTTTCTCTTACTCTTTTTTGGTTGTTTTTTTTTATATTGAAAATTATAGTAAGATGTAAGTGTAAAATGATAAATTGGCATCATTTTCATGATACTAAATTGTTCGAATCTATTAAGAATATGGTTACAATTTTAATTTAGGAAAATGTTTGGTGTCCATCGTATACCATGTATACAACTTAAAAGAAGTAGATAAAGTAATGTATTAGTGATGTGATATAAAGAACGAGATAAAAGATAAAATGAGTGTATGAATTTAATAGCGTTTTAATTTATCGGTTATGAATATTAAAAAAATTCATTTGAGAGAGACAATTATTAAATGTAGATTTTTAAAGAGATTAATCTTTACAAATGTTTAAGAAAGATGCTTGAGAAATTGAAAATAAGGTGGCAAGAGAATCATCAACTAAACAAAGATTTATGATAGAATTGACTTTTAGTGCAGTTTTGGTTGAGTTTGTAATTGTCAAACATGGTTTGACTAGATGTAAAGATATTTGGTTTTCTATGTTATAAATTTATTCTAAGTTGAAGTTTGTACGTAGCTTCTATGATGGCTTAGAGCTGATTATGAATTTCAATGTAATGTGATAGTTACCTTCACACTATTTTATTTTGGTAATTCCGTAATTGTAACAAATGAATTTATAAAAAAGTACCTTTCTCATAAATTATTCAAATATAAATTAGGTTCAACAATCAGAATTTGATCTTCACACTATTTTTTTACAAATCAATGTATACAAAGCACCCTTCTCTTTATTCTCTTGGGTTCTATAGTTGTAAGGTGTGACAACTTATATGAAATGGTTCTAGATTTACGATTAGAATTGAAGTGATGTGGAGGAAGACGTGGAGGAGTACGCTGGGTGGTGAATTTGAAAGCACTTCAACAATCAAGTTAGTTTGTGATTGAGTTGATGATAAATTCTTTTTTGTATCGCATTTATGAATGTATGATAGTAACTATGAACATAAATATGACTGTTTTTTTTTTCATTGATCAATACTACTAGATGTATATGACCCCTCCAAAAATAAAATAAAAATTACTTGTATATGGATATGACTTTCGTGCATGTAAATTTATTTTGCTAAATATTCGGAGACAATAGGGTGTGGTCATTCTCAGTTAGAATAGGTCTTGTTTAGGAGAAAGATATACAACATTTGGAAAAAGAAACATTGAAACATGTTTTTTATTTCATAATATAGTTTGTGTAAATTATAGGTAAAAGTGAAAATGGATCATATGAGGACGAACTTTGTAAAGTCTAAATTTAACCTATTACAAACATTATAGGCTTGAGTATGACATATTAGTTGTCGTATGTTCATTTTAAAGGTCTTGTTAGTGGCGGAGCGAGAAAAAAATTTAGGGTAGGCCATAAAATTTATATTGCAATAAACATTAAGCGCAAAATTGATCATCAAAAAAGTAAACTATATATCGTTAAAATTTAAAATAATTTTCAATGTGATTCGAATGATTTAGAATTATCAATAATAGACTCAAAACTAATACTTGTACTAATTTTTCATTCAATAATGGATCACCAGTCAAAGCTAGGTAGAATAAGAGGGCTAAGTAGCTGAATGGATTAAGAAACATAAAGTCGAAAGAAGGCAGTTGTGTAGGTAAGTACATGAACAAGGGACTCGAAAATAATGGGTTGGGTTTGTTCAAAAAAGCAAAGAGAGAAGAATTATGCTCTTTATCCAACAAAATTGCTCGCTCCCAACCAAAAAGACTAAAATACCCCTATGTGAGTTAACTCAGTTAACATGCGTAGGGGTATTTTCGTCTTTTCGGTTGGGAGCGAGCAAATTCTGTTAGGTAAAGAGCGGGATTCAAGAGAGAATGGGTTGAGTGGGCCATAATAGAATTTGTTTTAAAACCAATAGTATTTTTGTCATTTTACCTATTGAAAAAAAAATCTTTTTTAGGGGAGTGGGTTGTTGTCCGCCTATGTCCTTGTAAGGCTCCACATCTAGGTCTGGTCTGATATTTTTAAAGGTTTGTTGAAACTTGAAAATCTATTTAAAAATATATTTTACATTAAGGTATAACAACACCAATTTCAAGTGAGTCACTAATCCAAAATTTTAAAAATAATTATGATACACAAAACAAGTTATCACTAATTAGAATAAACCATATACACAATACAAGTTTTCATTGATGATATTAATCTATGATACACATGACAAGTTGTCGTTGGTTCACAATTTCAAAATAACCACATGATAACACACAATTTACCCCAGAGTAAAAAAAAGAGAGATAGAGAGAGACAAAGAAAGAAACATAAAAGAGAGAGAAAAATCAAACTTGATAAGAGTTTACAAATAAAAAAGTCATATACAATGTCTCTAAAAAACAAGTTACAAGAAATGTTAAAACTAATTCTACCACCAAAGGCACCACTATGTTTTTTTAAGGGAAAAGACACCACTATGTTAAAATATAGTAAAAAGAGTTTTTTTTTTTTTTTTCACATGTCATGTTTGCCATGGCCGTCTTCGATAATTCGGAAGCCCCAGTGTAATCTTGACAATTTTAATTTAAAAAACTATTGAAAAAAATCAACACCACTTAAAAGTGAAAAACATCTACGTTCTAGTCAAATATAAGAACAATAGTTCAAACATGACTTTTACCCACAGATAAATAGACATTTATCTACGGACAATTTATAACTAACAGTGAAATAGTTGAAACTAGAGTTTTACCTACGGAAAATTGACATTTAATGACGGATATTGTCCACAGGTACAAGTTTTTTTATCCTTTTTTTTTCCTCCAAATTTTAAGGCCCTTTTAAGTTTGAGACCATGTGTCAAGGGCCTTGATGCACTTGCACATGGTCGGCCTTGATGCTCGCCGTTAGTAAACTATTTGGCAATTTTTCTTTTATTTCTTATACATATCAACAACAAGTGTCAAAACAAAAACTACATTTGTCAATCTCAAAATTGATATTTCAAACAAATATAATGCAACACACAACTTTTTTTTTTTGTCAAATAGCCTAGTGGCTAGAGCTCACACAATTTAATTGTGGAGAAGTGGAGTGTTCGGGGTTCGAACCCTGGCCCCTGCATATAAAATGCAATATCCCTACCAACTGAGTTAAACTCACAGGGATAATGCAACACACAACTTATTGCGCGTCTTGTGAAAATGCAAGAGTTTATTACTATTTAGCATTGAAAGAGAATCAAACCTTAATTCAAGTCAATTCTCTTAAATGCCTAAGGATTAAATGGGTCATGGTTTGGTAAAAAGAATTTAAGGGTGATAAATGATAAGCATGTCATCGTATCCCTTAGTTTTTGTCACTAATATGATTTGATACGTCCTAATATTACAAACTTACTAACATTCATATAATCTAAACAAAAATAAAACAAATGCAGTAGCACACACCTGTAAACAAGTATCATTCGCCAAACGGAATGACATTTAACTAGCTATAAAGATATTTTTATCTTTCATTTGCAATATCTCTCATAAACTTGCAAATGTGGCCATAAATAACTCCACTTCCCAATTTTATTTTAACATTTCAGTATTGTATCGATCCTTTAATTTTTAATGAAATTAACTAGTTTTCTCTATAAAAAAAAAAGCAAAAAAATGTAATTGATGATTAAACATTGTGCAACCACAAAATAACTTTATTATAGAAGTATGAAATTGACATTGACACCAAGTACATGTTTAAGATTAAAATGTAGAACAATATCACTCATTTTATCATTCAATCAAGTGACTCCTACTTGATCAAGTCCTGGTTGATGAGACTATGGAAATCCAATTGATCCGCTAACAATTTGTCATTGAAATACTCGAACTCTATAACCTGTTTATCAAGGTCTGATGTAACCATTGAAGATGATGATATTGATGTGGAGCAACTGATCAATAAGTTTAGATTGGTACCTTTAATACTAGTGACAACCATTAAAATTGAACAAAGTTGGGCAAAGCCATGAAATATGATCAACATACTTAATTTCAGAATTGTTCAGGCTGATACAAACAATCTTATTTCTACAATGAAAGTAAATGCAATTTCTTTCAAATCCATAATAGTCTTTAGCTGATAATGAAAAGTTTGAGTCTTTGCCTAACACAAACTGATCATCACCCAAGTCTGATACATGGAGCCATCTACTTAAATCGTTATCAACAATTAAAACACTGGTATCAATGTTTGAATCGTAAGCATTCAATCTTTTTCTTTCATAATACATATCGACAACAAAGAGTCTTCCATTTGATTCCACCAAATACTTCTTTTTACCACCACTATTTAATGGGGGTGACGACTGAACCAACGCAAAGGATGAACAATTAATCCGAAAAATAATTCCATTTGTATCCACAACATAAACCTTCCCCATATAGAGAATTAAATCATCATATACTCTATTACCATCCCCTACTACTATTATCAAATTGTTATATCCAACATTGCAAACACGCATTTTTTTGTCTTTATTAAGGACAAATGCCATTTGACCACGACCCTCAACGGGAAACAAAACAACTTTATTAACATCATTACCAGGCTGAAATGTAGTCCAATGACATACATATTTAGAAGAATAAAAATTATATGCTTGGAACAATTCTCTTACTCGCAAGTTCATGAAATCTAACACGTTGAATGGGTATGTGTGTGTTATGGATGCGTTAGTCAAGACATCTAAGTGACGAAGTTTTCCAGATTTTGATTCTTCAACCTTTATGATCCACCCTTTATTAGAAATAGAATTAGAAGAACAGGTTGGTATTAATGGTTCTAGACGGTATATTTTAGTTTGGACGAGTTGCCAAAATTTGTCATCTAGAGTGCGAAGTCTGTAAGAGGGAGATTGAAGAGGAAGGGGGAGAATAGAGCGCAATAAATTACAAATACTACGAAATCGAATAACATCAATTGTAGTATTCATATTTTTTGATATAACTAACCATAGTTCTAGAGGAAGATTTACCCATTCAACCAAATTATCACCCATCAGTGAGGCACACACCTTTTTGACTTCAAGTCTCTATCGCTTGTCCTTGTCCGCTTTGCCTTTTTTGCTATTTGCTGCCTTTTAAGATTCTTATGCCTGATAAATGGATTAGGACTAGAAAGAATTGAGTCACTCTTATTAACAAAAACACACTCTTTGATTTCTAATACTTGAATGATTCAATAAGTACACTATGAACTCATATTTATAGGAGAAGAAAAATTAAAAGGCTTTCATGCGAGAACACAAGTGTCAAAATATAGCACGCAACATGCAAAGTGTCAAGATAAACACATGCAATAAGCCAAGTGCACATCATGCAATAAGGTTAGGTGTATCTCATGCAACAATGCAATATGTCAAGTGTGGGTTAGACAATGGTTTGGGCTTTGGTCATTATGTCGACCTAGCTTGAAACAATATTGAAATTGATCTTTAAGCTTTTAAATTTTTTCTCACGCACCTCAAAATTACCTTAATACCCCCATTGATATTTAATAGTCGTTCAGTCTCAAACGACATTTAACAGTTGTTCGCTTTTCCAAGCGACAGTTAACCATCGTTGCATTTTGACTTATACCAAAATAGCAATGAGCCAAGAATACAATGAGAATATTGTTTAAACTAGGTTTAAGTTCAATGTGGTAGTTTAAAACTTGAAATAACACAATGAACCAAGAATATGCACTTTTCACTCCAAGTGTTTTATGAAATTCCTAAATGAGTTTTTCATTGATTTTTTTCATTGTTTTTTGTTGTGTAGATATGGATGACACCCACATAGGTGCGTACTAGGCAAGGAGACAATGACGAACAACACTTGTAGATAAAGAGTGGAGGCAACCTTACTAAACAGAGGGGGCATAGAAACCCTAATGGGGTAGATGGCTTGCATACGGGTCGGATGCATGTGGTTGATCCTACACAATATCACTAACATATGGATAAAGAGTAGTTATAAGAGCCTATTGAGCAACATTACCATCATGATACTCATAATCAGTACTATTAGTACCATCCCGAGCATGATGAAGAGGTTCAACCTGAGCAGCATGACACCATGGTACCCCCAACACCACCAACACATGATTCTTATCCTAGAGGGCCTTTAAATGTATCTTTGCTCCCCTCATTCGAATATCATATTGCTCTCAAGATCTGAAATGATGTTGATGTAAGTGTTTATTCACGTTTCTATCCATTTAATATTTTAATTTTTAAGTGTTTATTTTCGTTTTTCAAGTGTTTATTCTCGTTTCTATTTTTTTTTTAATTTTCAAGTGTTTATTCTTGTTTATATTAATTTAACTTTTTAATTTTAAGTGTTCATTCTCATTTCTAGTCATTTAAGGATAATCCACACTATACCCTTGACTTGCCACGCGTTGTACGGTTCGTTCTTAAGATCATTCTTAGGAAGGGTCACGCTACACTGTAGTCGTACCGAGTGATCTTTGATTGTCTGGACATGGAAGGTGTGATATTTAGCCCATACGGTAAGCATGGGGAAGTCCAGACATTCGAGGAGATATGGTGGTATTTTGGATGGATTATGTGAGACCGATGGAGGGTATACTGCTACTTCCGTGAGTGGATGAAGAGGTTTGTGCATGTTTGTGGTTTATCCTAGATAGGGTGAAGACATCCCTAGACATCTATCATTTGTGCATGTTTGTGGTTTATCCTAGATAGTTCAAGGTTTCTTGGAATTCTGTGTGCACATCATATCTCAAGATGAGTGGGGTTGGGTAGTGCTAGATACATGTCAGTACGTACTAAGGGATGTGGCGTTGTTATCGCGAGAGATCCTCTAAGACAGGCTAATGAGGACGTTATAAATGAGCATCACTATGCTAGAGATGTTCTTTATTCACTGAGTATCATTAGAAGTTGCATTAACATGACGAAGAGGGGTTGCATGGTGATTCGACAGCCGAATAACATTGATGACAGACCATTTTACGTTATTCTTAACATGTTTTTCAGTTATTTTCATTAGGTTTTAGCAGCAAAAAGGAGGAGTATTAGAAGGATTGCCTATGATTTCGGGACTTTTGTAATGTTTTCTATATCTGAGTCTGTAATTCTAGTTTTCCCGAAACATAGCAATTTTAGGGGGTTTTTGAAGTAATTCACGAAGAAATCATGCAAATCGGCAAATTAAGAACATCCGAAGAATTGTGAAGATTCAAGAAACAAGAATATAGATTCAAGAGGCCTCATAAGACTTGCAAATGGGAGGAATTCTATTCCCAAAGTACCGAGGCAAGTTATTTGAAGACGAAGACCTAAAAATGACGGAAAATCGGAGATTGGGCTCAGAAGAGAGACAAAATACGCCAAGGGCATGGAAAAATGTCTAGGGCATGAATTTTGCAATCCATGTGCCTAGGGCATGAAAATTGCTCTACTCTCATGCGCTTAGGGCATTTTCTATGCGTCTCGTGCATACAAAAAGTCAGGGCGCAACTGTCATTTCCTGCTTCCGTTTTGGGTAAAGCCCACACTTTTACCCCAAACCCACGTAGAAACTCTCACTATAAATACCACCCTTCCTCATTTAGAATTTCTCGTTCAGAACTGTGTCCGTTCAAGAGGAAGGCAACTTTGGAGCTTCGGGAGAGTTTATATCTTCTCCTTGATTTTCCAGGGTATGTTTTTATCTTTAGTAATTTGATTTTAGTTACCATGTGTAACTAAATTTTTTTAGGTTAGAGTTCTAAGATGAACCTCTGTATATTTTTGTTGAATATTTATTTAATATAACATGTCATTTATTTTATTTATTATTTTGTTCACTATTAAGTTTTATTAGGAAGTAGTTTATTTTTGCGAGAGGTGCAACCCTAGATTAGGTACCTAGGTTGTGAGAGGGCCTAACATTGCTATCACTAACGGGATGTTTATATCTTGATATTTATATCCATTTACTGATAACTATCTATCTAGGAAGTAAGTGATTATTAACTAGCCAAAGATACTGGAATAATTGTTGACCCTAGACGTAGGTATTTAGTGGATGATGCCCATTGAGTCGGGTGGTGCCTTACCGAAGCTAGGGATTAACTGGTTAGTAATTAGGGAAACAAGTGTCTAGCTGTCCGAAATAAGTTGTAACCTAATAGAACCATTCTCTTGAAACCCTTAGTCAGGTAGACGTATATTAGGGCTGTCTGTTTGTAGAACTACTAAGAAAGCTTAGAGATAGTGAGCTATGAGTGTCCTAAGATTCATAGATGGGCAGACCTAAGGGAACCTTAGTCTTCGCTGCCTTGGGAAACGCTGGAAAGCCAATATAAAGTTTATGTTTCAATTACCTTTGAATTAGCAAGACCCCGCACGTAAGGATCACCGTGCGATCAGTAGGTGCAGTTAGCCATCAGAGGGATAGACAAAAGTAGGTTAGTAACGTCCCAACGACCTCATCACTTGTATAGTCTACCTAAGATAAATAAACACGACATACTATTACTTATTATCCAACAATACATATACAAGGGGATTCGAAGAATCTTAACCGCTGGTTACTTTTCTGCAACCAAAACATGTAAACTTGCTCTGTTGCAAACAGATAAAAATTGCAAGTCTTTTTAACCCTTAACTTTTATACCGTCAACTTATAAAAATAAGTAACGAGAATGTTTTGGACGAAAGGACAATCCATGTGGAAACGATACTCTACTTATCACTTTATTACTTGGTAAACGATTGGTACACTTTTCATATCGTGATGTTATAAGCAGGGTTATGACTGCAAGCTTGCCAGCCACTACATATTTGGTGACCAGAATGAGGACGTGATTGAGGAGGCAGGGCATGACACCATGACTTTATTATTAGTTCTTGTTCATGTAATTTGAATGATTTTGGTTTTAAATTGGATGTAAATGAATGACTTTATCGTTTCTTCTATTATTGAATGAATGACTTCAATATTTTTTTCGTTTCTTTTATAAATGATTTGCATGAATGATTGAACGAATGTATGAATGATCGAATGAAAGTTTTAATGAGAAAAAACAACAATTCCGTCAAAAATTGTGTTTTGTCTTTGTTTTCAGAGCGCAACTGCAGTTAACTGTCGTTGCATGCAATTTTGTGTGGTTAAGGCTGCATTGCCAATTTCAGTAGTCCACGACGCATAAAAACTTCTATAAATAGGCATGTTTGGTTCATTTGTTGTAAAACTCAATAAAGAACCATAAACACTTATCTTGAGGATCTAAACACGAAGAGGTTGTTTTGAACTTGATCTTACTGCCCTCTCAATATAAATATGTCAGTTGGTAGGGTAGTATGACCAAGTTCATAACAACATCTTGGAACATCATCCCTTTCAACAACACTCATCTTATAAATTCAACTATAACATGTTAGGCTTCCTCAATTGTGTTTACGTAATCATCTTATTAATTCAACTATAACATGTTAGGCTTCCTCAATGTTTTACATGCAACTAAATTCTCATTAATTGGTGTAGTGGCCCACCTAGAAAATTAAAAAATTAAAAATCATAGGTCTATTTTACGAGTTTTTAAACAATTTTTCAACGGTTTGGGTTTTCAGCAGTTCTAATAGTGATATATGTGATTTTTGTCATGCTTATACTTGGTTGGGTTGCGGAGGTACATACCTTCTAACTTTTTTGGGGTTCCAAATTTCCTTTATATATATTGTCCTGTCAACTGAAAATTCGTCAAGTTAACAGTTGTACTATAAAAAAAGATTCGTAATTTATAACAGTAGTAAACTATGTAATTTATTTTTTCAAAGTACCCGAGCTTTTAAGTCAAACTTTTAATGACCCATCCAAACTATTTTTCCTGGCTCCGCCACTGAAGGCACCCAAAGCCACCGAAGTGCTACCCCAAAACATATAGATTGGCCTGCAAATATAAGCTAAACATTCATAATCATTGATTAAATATTGTTAAGTACATTTATTAGACATACATACATACATACGATGGAGAGAGGAGCATTTTTATCTTTAGAAAATGAGCAGTGCTATATCTCTAGAAAAATAACATCAAAAATTCTTCAATAATAAAGAGCAGCCAATCACAATGCACTATTTGTCATAATTCAAGAAGGTGTGACTGAAAAATAGGAAGTGAACAAATAAATCATGCAGTTAAAACTTACCGATTGTGTCTGGAAAAATTCTTGATACTATTTTTCTAGAGAAATAGCATTTTCCTTAGAAAATATCCAAACTTGACTCCAACATCATTTACCATAATTTCCTCACCTAACCACCTAATAATGCCTTCCCATATTTTCTTTCTATCTTTCTTGTATAATAGGAAAAGAACATATAGTTATAGTTCACAATTCAAGCATTTCAAAACAAAAAAAAAGAGTAAATATGCAATTATCCACTTGAAATTATAAGTTTCGTCAATTACCTCCCTGATATAAACAAAACTTCAATTACCCCCTGAAATTGCATAACGTTAATCAATTTACCCCCTCCGTCAAATTTTTTTGTTAGTCAACATGACGTTTTGCAAATACCCTCCTGAAGTTTTACACTTATATGTAAAATGCCCATTGAACTTAAAAATTTATATATTTTTTTCTTATACTTGACTCAAAAGATGTTAAACATGTATCGGTGTTTGATAGATATAAAATTCCTTGAAAAAAATCAATTCTACACGATGTATTGATTATTGATGAACATGTGTTTAATTGAATGCAGTTTTTCTATAGATGGAACACCAATAAGAGAATTCAAGAATATGGAATCAAAAGTAGTTGCATTTCCAAAGAATCAACCAATGAGGTTATACTCAAGTCTATGGAATGCTGATGATTGGGCAACAAGAGGTGGTCTTGTCAAGACAGATTGGGCAAACGCTCCATTCACTGCATCATACAGGAATTTCAATGCAGATTCAGCTTCATCTAATGCTTGAGTGAGATTGAGTGAGGTTCAGAAAAAATATATGATTTACAATTATTGCAGTGACATCAAAAAATTTCCTCAAGGTCTTCCAACAAAATGTACTGCATCCTAATTACTCTGTGTTCCTATTGAAACAATACTTTTAGATTTAATATTTTTCTTCTTTCCTAGGCCTATTCAATCGGTTTTACTTGTAACGTTCTTCATGTTAATTCATTTATTCTTTGATACAATAAATAAATATTCAGATTTCTTTTTTCCAAGCGTAATATAATCTGCTAGTTAACCGATTCTATATTTTTCAAAGGTGCCTACAAATATATCAATTTTGGCCAATGTGTCTTGACTTTATTAAGATCCAAGGATAAGGGAAATTGAAAAATATAAATTTTCAAGTTCGAGGTTAAAAGATGTATTTGTAAAACGTCATGTTGACTAACATAAGGATTTGACGGAGGGGGTAAATTGATTAGCATTGTGCAATTTTAGAGGGGGTAATTGAAGTTTTGTTAATGTCAAGACGGTAATTGACGAAACTTATAATTTTAAGGAGGTAATTGCCTATTTGCTAAAAAAAAAAAAAAAAAAAAAAAAAAAAAAAAAAAAAAATAAAAAAAAAAAAACATTAAAAAAAAAACAAAA
>Ga0228710_1001279_pt1 | contig 37184 bp, 25 predicted proteins | sample MedpolnodulmetaG_FD_177995 | JGI IMG/M metagenome (GOLD analysis project Ga0228710, IMG submission 177995) | Root nodule microbial communities from Medicago polymorpha collected in Santa Monica, California, United States - pink nodules | ecosystem: Host-associated > Plants > Roots > Nodule...
ATATGAATGGGTAGTAAATAGTTGTGTCTTGGGTGTGACGGGAAGACAAGCCATGAAGAAGGGTGTTGTCAGTAGTGAATTGAGTGAGGATTTGCATGGATGTAGCTGTTTCTTAGTGGATACCGGATAGATAGGATATCGAAGAAGCAAAGTAATGATAACATTGACAAGGAATAAAATAAAATAATTCATCCTCTCTAAATTATAGTCGTTTAAGATTTGTGCACGGTTATTAAGCTTATTAAAGAAATGATTTCAATGGTAAAATTAATACCATTTACTAAAATACTCTAATTAATTGTAGTTAGTTGAGTAGTTAAGTTGAATGAAATTCATTGAATAAGAGTATAACAATAGGAAAAAAAATAATAAATGTTGTATTAGTATTGTAAAGTGACAATTATTTTAAGAAAAAAAAATGATAAAGAGATAGTTATTATGAGACAGAGGGAGTAGTTAAAAATATGGGGATAGGGTGAGATGACAATGTTCTAAGCAATACTATAGACTACTCTGTTTCTTCTTCAAAAAACTATAAACTACTCTATTTGCTTACATTCTGATATACAACACTATAAAATCGAGTTTATTAAGAGACTTTTATATTCAGGATACAAGATCGTCAAATTTGGTTGTGGGAGTAGTGTCTCTGGCAAGAGCATCAAACAAAACTTTTGAATCAGTTTTAAACTGTACATCGTGCATTCCATTTGATATAGCCACTTGGATATCATCTAACAAGTCTACATATTCGACTTCTAGAAACGTGGCAGACGGATTAGAGAAATTTGATTTGCCAAGTAAAAATTACCTCGTAGAGTCACGATAACACATATTGTGCCCTATGATAGAATTATTGTTGAACTACATTTACATTATATTTGATCTTGCATACCGGTGGTTTCGACCAAATATGCTCAAAATTTGTGTTATGAACTTGTGCCTTTGCGCTTTGCATACAAATCTATTCATTTAGTGTGTCTTTTGCTTGAGCGGCAATAGAAGAGGGAGAAGTATCTAAGGCCTCCCAAAGCTTGGTGTTTCGACTCTTCCACAAACTCCATAATGTCATTGCAACTAATACTTGTTGTTGTGTTGACAACTTGTCCATTATATCAAAGAACATAGACGTAAAGGTATTAACATTAAGAAGAAAATCATGAACGGTATAATTAAAATAATAGAAAATCTTCAATGAAATCAACAATATATCATTATTATAGGAAAATTTGTTCAAACGTGTAACTGGAATAATGAAAAATTTAGCATAAAATCTCTCATCCCCTTTATATATCATTGCTATAGATAATTTTGGTCATTATTTTAAAACTCAAGAGTTTCACCAAATTCATGTCTCTGATTTTGTATCTTCGCTACAGTAAAATGTTTCATATTTTAATGGTATTTACTATTTTCTTAATTAATAGTTTAAATAATATTATAAAAAGGTGGATCTTGTAAATAAAACTCTTTAAAATGCTGACGGTTAATACTAAGATTAAAAATTCTAACAAAACGTTCTTATGAGTTTGGTTCAGTTAGTAAGAACATTGCATAATTTATGCAAGGGTTGGTGTTCGAATCTCGGACATTCCACTTCTCTACATTTAATTGTGTGAACTCCAGCTACTAGAAAAAAAATTCTAACAAAACATCGTTAAGAAGTAAAAGTAAATTTCTAAAATATTTATAGGGAGAACAAGATAAAAATAAATAGGCTAAATTGCATTTGGTCCCTTAACTATTTAGATAGTATCGCTTTGGTCAATTAATTAAAATTCGATTTATTTTGGTCCCTTAACTTCTCTCTATACTCATTTTGGACCTTTCCGTTAGTTTTAATTCAAAAACGTTACGTTTTCTTCATTTTCTTCTGGGATTCTTGTTGTTGAAGGTTGATGGAGATGATATGAAGATGAAAAAGAAGAGACGAAGATGAAAAAAACCTAACGTTTTTGAATTCAAACTAACCGAAAGGATTAAAATGTGTAACAAAGAGAATTTTAATTAAGGATGAAACTACCTAAATAATCGACCAAAAATGCAATTTACCCAAATAAATATTTAACCCAAATCCCTTAATATTTTCCACGATCCAGCATATTCAGTCGATAGAGATACGAAAAGATAAACCTCCTCCAACATAATCACCGATCGGGTGCCCTAACCGCTTCAAAATTCTGTAAATCCGCCGTCTCGGACCCCCGCCGGCGAAAGGTAAACCCTCATTCCTCTATTGAATTTCAATTTCCCCAACTTCACACTTCTCAAATTTATTTTCAATTTTTGTTGTAGAATCGTGCATCTCTTCAACAATGAAGAAACGTAGAAAGAATAACCATAACCACACTGAAAACAAAGACAGAATCAGTGATTTACCCGATTGCATCCTCTTTCACATACTCTCCTCTTTAGAAACCAAACATGCCGTTCAAACTACCATTCTTTCCACAAGATGGAACAATCTTTGGAAACGTCTTCCAACCCTTAGATTAAACTCCACACACTTCAAAACTCTTAAAAGTTTTACCAAATTCGTGTCTCGGGTTTTGTCTCTTCGCGATGAATCAACCGCGTTACACACTTTACATTTCCAACGCAAAGGTTCCGTTGAGCCTCCTATACTTAGTAAGCTTGTAGCATATGCTGCTTCACACAATGTCCAACGGTTAGATATCTTTGCGAGATGTGACAGTGTCTACTTTCTACCGTATTTCTTTAAATGTAACACTTTAACATCTCTTAACCTCTCTAGTTCGCCTATACCTAATACCGCGAAAAAACCTTTTCCAAGTTTGATGACATTACCGGCATTAACTTGCTTGTCTTTACAATGGTTTGCCTTTCACGGTAACAAAAGTGGCCGTGTTGAGCCCTTTTCAAGATTTCAAAGGTTGAATACTTTGATCCTTGAGAATTGTCAAATTGTTGGTGTACCAAATTTGTGCATATCAAGCACCACACTTGCCAATTTAACAATACAATCGAACGATGGACTTAGTGACTTTTGCGGAATTGAGTTATCTACTCCAAGTCTTTGTACCTTTTCTTTTACTGGTAATCCTCTTGAGATACTCTACGGGAGCCGTCTTTCGTCTATTGAACACGTAAGCATTGACGTAAATGTAGCTTGGATTTCTGAAAAGTTTCCTTCAGTTTTGCTTAGTTGGCTGATAGAGTTTTCTTCTATCAAATCATTGGCGGTCTCTTCAACTACTCTTCAGGTATACCATAATAGAGTATATAAGTTAAAAATATTTTGTCCATGAAATTCTTTTATACCTTAACTTGGCATGTTTTGAATCTTCTTTTTCGCTCTTTCATTAAGACACTGGCTTGCTTTATTCATTTATATGACTTGCATTAAACTGATCATGATTCACCATCATCCTTCATTGCTTAGGTTCTCTCCGTAGTTCCTGATTTATTGAAGGTTGAGTTTTCTTCCATATGTAACTTGAAGTCGCTGAAAGTAAAAATGAGACAATTTACAGATGGCTTATCCAGGACGTTGATAGAGGCCAACATATCACAACTGCTTTCCAGGTTAGAGGAAGCGTTTAAAGAAAGATCTAAAACACATTCATCTATACCTGATGGTATAGTTGACTTTTTGCTTCAAAACTCGCCTTCAGCAAAAGTTGATGTCATTAACTAGATTGTAAAAGGTAAAAATGTGCATTCTACTTATTAAGAGGGATTCTTTAGTTTGGTTTTTGCCTACTATGTTTCTGTTTTCTTTGGGTAGCGAAACAAATTGTACATATATACTAGCATGACTGTATCCAATTTAGACTTATGTGGATGCTCTATATCAGGATTGGATTGCTAGTTTTGAATGAAAGTTAATGGCTGTTGGGTTGGAAAAAAATTAATATGTATTGAGGTAAAGGAAGATTATAGTTGAGTGAAAAGGTATAAAGAAATAATTCACAGATGTTAAAGAAGAAAGGAATGAAGATAGTCCATGAAAATGTGTGTGTGTGTGTGTGTGTGTGTGTACAATGTATAGTTGTATACATACTCGTCTGTGCATCTTGAATCACATAAACTTTTAGCTCATACAATATTCAACTTTGAGATAAACTTTAGTTCCTCACTTGTGAAAAAACTTTATTTTGCATCTTGAATCACATGTTGGATCACTATGAATTAGCATTTAGGCATTTAGCTCGCAGGAGCTTCACTAATACCAACTACCAACTTGCAAAAAATAAGCCTGATAGGTTTATAGGTATTTATGAGCAAGTAAAACAATAAGAGATATTATAAAAAAAAAATGTTGAAGTGCAGGATTCAAGTTATTGTAATTATTTCAAAACTTTTCTTTTTCTAAGGGTTTGTTATAAATTTTATCCAAACAAACCCATAGCAGTCTTTATAGTTGATCATGTGAGGAGGGATTGGGCCAGTTGGTGCCAAACAGGGGAAATAAGCTCAAGGTATGGAATGTTGACAATAGGAAACAATTCAAGAAGAGTGGGGATGTTGATTATGCAAAGGATGGAGAGAATTGACATGTAGAGTTAGTTAGTCATATAAAAAATAATGTAAAAATCCAGTAAGAAACAAAAGAAGGATCACTATGTTTTTCTAAGATGTGCAAAAATAGACAAGATTAGCATATTATTGCAGTCTTCTTGTATCTTTCCAATTCTCACATGACATGTGAGACAAATAAACCAGCGAAGGAAAAAACAAATGCATAAAAGAGAAACCAAAATCAACCTTTTGAGGGTGTTAACCTCCGGTTCCTAGGAGAAGGGGGCCCTAGTTATCCGGTGTTTGGAATCAACCTTTTCAAGCATGAACAATGAGGACATTCCTTAAATAATACATAGTTAAATGTGAAATTGGACCTCAGTGTAAACAACTATATTCAATTATCAAATTCTGTACTTAATTTTTGTTTGCTAATTGAAATCCCAAAGTGAACAAGTCATGGCAAGAGAAATTCAGTGCACTCATCATTGCTTTGATTTAGCTATAGGTTTGTGTTTGCTGTGTTGTCCACTCATTGCTTTGATTTACGATAATCATACCTCAAGGTCAATAACGTGGAAGAGATGTCTGTCTACCTTCAAGAAGTTTTCTGATAATGTTTTAGAAAATGAATACGAGCTCTTAATTTTATACTCAATTTGATGTACTGTTGGATCATAATATGTTGGAAAATGTTGTTTGACAATTGACAGTATATACACTGTTTACAATTTATTTTATATTTTTCTCCTATATTACCAGTGTACTAATCATTTATATAAAATTCACTATTAGGGGATCAAATTATTAGTTTGCTCCTAAGTCTTCCATACCATGTTTTACTCATTTTGGTCATCTTGTACTCCTTTTCTACATTTATATGCATATGATATGTTGTCTCAGTCTCGGTTTTTATTGCTTCTGGTAATAGCCTATTTCTGTCTTTCATCAAGTGTCATATAATGAATGTCAACGTAGAAAAATAGTTCCTTTTTTTCGTTTTTAATGTGTTATTCTGGTTTTCACTAGTACTACTCTTTTTGTTTGCTAGTTCATAGAGCTGAACTGGTAGAGAATCAAGGAAGCAGCCCAAGGAAATGTGTTTCCAATTGCAGAGAAAGAGAAAGAAAAGCAGCTGAAGCAACTAGACAAATACAGAGGTTGAATTACATAGAAGAGCAAGTGTTTACTATTCTGTTTTTCTAATATTGTGTTCTCAGTTTTTATTATTATTGCAATTTTCTTGGGTTATGTTCTAATTTAAGGTTGTACTATTCTTGCGTTTTTCTTGCGTTTTTATGCAGTTCTGATTGTGCACGAATCTGTTTCATGTGCTTCTGTTGTGTGTGTAACATTTCTGGTTTTTAAGATTATTATTAAGAAAGCTGATTGAGAACTGAAGAGTAAGAAAATGGAGAGAAAAGGATCAATTATATTATGATTCTCAGTGTATTGATACAATGGCGATGCTCAATATATATAGAAAAGCTGGCGACTAATGTATCTAATGATTCTAATCATGTTGATCTTTACATGATCTAAGCCTAAGCCAACTGTTCTATAACTACTCTAACTATCATAGATGTCAACGATGATGTGTCCCCAATCGAATTGTTTGGGTTTAGAAGTGAAGGAAATTATTTTATCTACTAGTTGTGGACAAATTAGGGTATTAAGAAATCATGCGCCTATTGCCACACCTTTAGATATAGGTATTTTAAGAATACGTCTGAACGACCAATGGTTAACGATGGCTCTAATAGGCGGTTTTGCTAGAATAGACAATAATGAGGTCACTAAGCCACTTCATCATAAGTGCCATTGATGATGTAGCAAGTTAATTAGCATTTATTCTGTTAGCTTGTTCATCAAGTAACTGCTGCTTCTTCCTTCAATTTTAACATTCCCCCACAAGCTGGTGCCTGGTATATATCTACTATGCCCAATTTGGATAATAATGCAAGGAATGACTTAGGATGAAGTGGCTTAGTGGAAAGAAAAAAAAATTCTACTTGTTTAGTGCTCGAAACTAGTAGCAATCTCATGGTCCCATCCTGAACTTTATCACAGATAAAGTGACGGTCTATCTTGAAATGCTTTGTTCTCATGAAATATGGGGTTAGCAGTAATATGCAAGGCACTTTGGTTGTCACAATACATGATTGGAATCTAGAAACCTGCATTTTGAAATCATTTAACAAAGAGATTAACCAATGCATTTCACAAGCTGCAACTGAAATAGCTTTGCAATTCGCTTCACTTGATGATCTTGATATAGGGGTTTGCTTTTAGGGCGCCATTAAAAAGCAACCAAGAAAAAGCATATTGCATTTCATACCTAATCAAATAATTGAATTTTATATACCGAGCAGTGTAACCATATTTTCTTTCAATTTTATATACCGAGCAGTGTAATCAAATAATTGAATTTTATATACCGAGCAGTGTAACCATATTTTCTTTCAATTTTAAAATTTGTCTGAGAAGATCGAACACACAAATATCATTGGTGTCTTTATCGATGCTAGTCTATATAAAAGAAGAGAATAAATCTTTATAGTCATTTTTTTCTTATAGTTTTCTTTGGTACAAATTTTTTTCTTGTAATTTTACTTTTTTTATATAAACTAGTATGATCAGTATTTACAATTTCTCTCTTCATATACCCAATTGAATAACTAATTTTTTTTCCTTCAAAAAACCCGGTCAACACTCAGTGAGTCACCATGTGTTTTGGTGCTTCACTTGATTTGGGAAACCCCATTCATTATTATTCAAAAAGAGAGTGGTTGACAAATTGCAACGGTGGTGGTGACCCAGCAAGGACAACGTGATAACTAGTCACGCAATTCCCGCTTACTTGCCTGCAGTTTCCTTATGGAGTACAAATCTTCTTACACAAACAATAAAAGTAAATAGGAAAATATAAAAGTTTTGATGTTAACTCTCTTTTTCTTAAAGAAAGTGTTCTCATAATTCATAGTTATAATTCATAGTTCGATCAAACAAATAAGTAAAGTACCATAATTTTTTTTATTAGAAATCAAATTCAGATAATTCATCTTTGATGACACAAGTTAATAAACTACATCCCAAAGTTATGTTTTGGAGATTATGTATATATATTCTAAAAGTTTAAAGTTTAAAATTTATCTTTTCAATGCAAAATTTATTTTTAATTTAGTTTTTAACTTGTTAACTTGTGCACTTAAATACAAGTTAGCATGACTCATAAATAAATATATTACAAAGACTGATATAAATTATAAAATGAGTCTTGACCAAAAAAAAAATTATAAAATGAGTATGCTCTAATTTTTAAATATTTATAAGGTAAATGAGTATGTTCCATGTTAGCCTTTTTTGAGTAAACACATGACTCTACATAATTAACATTTTTTTTTTATTAACCTTTCGATTTATAGAATGGTTTGTCTACTAATTTAGATTTTGAGCAAAAGATAAATAAAGTCCAATTGAGAATTAGAACATAAGTTATTCAGAACAGTTTATTAATCAATTGGTTTGTATAACATTAATATTAACATATCTAAATGCAAAATAGAGAATAACAATTTAAAAGTATGTAAATAATATTAATTAAATATTTTAATTAGAAAAATTGATTAAATTTCATTGAAAATCAAAATGATATTCATTTTAAAATAATGTTATTTTACAAATAAGACACTATTAGGAAACATAGACATATTTTAAAATTGACTCTAAATTTGAGAGGAGGAAACATTCAAAGTCAAAAAGGAGAGAAGATTCTATTGACAAATTTGTGGGTGACATGAATGCATCACCAACCCATTGCATTATTACATTTGGCTTAAATTAATTAATAAAACCATATTCATACATACTTTTTCATAATAAGTTTGACTCAGAAAATCCCAAACTACTTTTAAATTAATACACCCCTTACTACAAATATTCAATCTCTGAACCATTCCTTAAGAAAAATTCAAAACAGATCCTACATTTGAGTAAACCACTTCAAATTCGGAACAATTTCCATACTCACACAAAAAAAAAAACCTTCTTTCTTTTCTTCCTTTCAAACAACACTTAACCACATTCATACAAAAAACTACACCATTTCAAATCCTTTGAAATGAACAAAAAGCAACACCAAGTGAAATTAGACGACGAACAAATATCCGAATTACGCGAAATATTCCGATCATTTGATCGAAACAATGACGGAACCCTAACACAGTTAGAACTAAACTCCCTTCTCCGTTCGCTTGGTTTAAAACCAAGCGCGGAGCAGTTAGAAGGATTCATACAAAGAGCAGACACGAACAACAACGGGTTGATAGAATTCTCGGAGTTTGTTGCATTGGTGGCGCCGGAGTTGTTGCCGGCAAAGTCTCCATACACGGAGGAGCAGCTACGGCAGCTGTTTAGGATGTTTGATCGGGATGGTAACGGGTTTATCACGGCAGCGGAGTTAGCTCATTCGATGGCGAAATTGGGACATGCTTTAACGGCGGAGGAGTTGACCGGAATGATCAAGGAAGCTGATATGGATGGTGATGGGATGATCAGTTTTCAGGAGTTTGCTCAAGCTATTACTTCTGCTGCTTTTGATAATTCTTGGGTTTAATCTATCTATTCTCTCTTTATTAGAGGTAATATAATTGAATAATATAGACTTATAACTTTAGCTTTTATATATTGCCTTGTTTAAACTTATCTAATGATATAAGTGTTGTGTGACTATTTGGAGTTCTTCAATATAGTTTATAAAAACAACTTATAGCATATACAAAAATAATTTAATCCCATCAAAAAAAGAAAAGAAATGTTTTTAACATAATTTTATCTTTTGTTGTAAAAATAGGTTATATAAGCTTATTATATATAAACGTTTATCATGTTAAGCATCCCCCCACCACCACCATCAAATTGAGTTTCATTTTCCTTGATGTATAAAATAGAATTTTGATAAATCTTTAATGGGTATTTCTAAAAGAAATTGAATAATATGTTAACATATAAGAAATTAAATTATAATTTTGATTAATTAGTTGATTTAATTGATAAAGAATTGATTCATATCTGCAAGTGTGTATTCAACTCATGATGGCAGCGTTGGGACATCGTTAATAAACAACAAATACTTTTGTAAATTCTTTAAGTCTTAAGGTCTATCCTAACTTTGAAACTTAATTTTCTTTCTAAGCAAAATAAAATTCATTTAAGTTGACTCTTTCCATATTTCTTCCTAAAAATATGATGTGCAATTCCTCTATCGTGACTGCCTCACTTGTAATTGGAGACCACTTACATACATACGGGTCATCTAACTATAAATTTGATTACTCGACTTTGTAGTTCTGAATTTAGTTGTGTTAGTGCATTAATTGACTATTTTGTTTTATTTAATTGATTCATTTGGTACTGTTAATAAAATGCCATTTTAAATTCACGGTAACATTCCTCATTCTCATTGCTATATATATACAGTTTTTTTGGCTGAAACTATGTATAATATCAAAATCAATGTGTAAGAAAAATATTTCTTCATTTGTTGTTTTTTGCAGATTAGAAGGCCAAACATGGATTGGGGTCGAAGCCTTTCCCTTAGTTGAGTCATTTTTGTGGAGACTGGTTGTAAACTACTGATGGAGCTAGTGCTTAGGTTTGAATTTGAATATTTCGTATGCTTTTTCATACACTTTTCCTATCTGAGGAAAGGAGCCAGACCATCAATTTTTGGATCTTGTGGTTGTGATGTTGAGGTTGAAGTTCAAAGTTTATAAATTTGATAAAATTATTGCTACCTGTTTATTTCTTATAGAATAATGATAAATGTACACCCCATATATGGGGATACCATGATGCCCAAGTTAGTTATATCGGGTCTCATGATGAGCGTCAAATATTCATGTGTAGAATATTAGATACCTCGTCAACGGGGCCGGCCTAAGGTATAAGTTGGAGGTGCGCCCTTGGGCCCATGCCAGCCACAGATCTAGTGTGGGGGCAGTGGGATCACCTGACCCCACTTGCTTGTTATATTTTTCAACAAATATTTAGATATTTATGCAATTTGACCCCACTTATGTGACATTATTGTCTTCACATAGTTCATTCATAATGTTATAACAAACTATAAAACTAATAATGATGCTAAGAGTATCTTTAGCATATTGATTTAGAAACAAAAAGAAGCAACTTTGTATAAAAAAGTGTTGTTATTATTACAAAGATAAAAATAACAATTTGTATTTTTAAGATAATTTTTTTTTGGTATGGAATTCTTAACCAATGTTCTTATAACAACACCTTAAAACTACTATTATACTCGAAACTACTACTTATATTTGTTGAAAAAGGACTTGGGATTGATGTTGGTGTTGGAAAAATAACTAACTAGTATTATATTTTTTTATATGCTAGAAATGGGAAAATATTTTAACAAATATCAACATTTGAGACCAATTATAAACAAGACTTATATGAATATTTATCGCTTACGCGTTTATACATTTTTATCATATAAACTTGAACCCATTTATTAAAATTTATGGATCCGTTTTTGCCAATGTCCGTAGGAGGACCAAATTTTTTATTTGTTTTAGATAGGGAGGCGTATGTAGAAATAATTGGTTAAAAGGGGTTATGTATAGCAATAAGCGCAAAGAGGACCCATACCATTACCAGACTTCAGCTTGTCAGTTGTTTCATCCTTTGTTTTACAACCCAGCAACATTTCATTTTCACTCCTCCAAGCCAACGCTTTCATTTTCACCCCCAACATTTCATTAGCTAAAACGCAAAACTTATAAGTAAAATGTAAATCGCAAAAGCAATACGTAAAACACAAAATATCCACTCCTTTTCATAGATCAAATTTGTTTTCTATTTTGAGGATGTCTTTTGGTTTTTCAGATTGAAGCTAATTTGTATTTGTATTTAGATTTCATAATATAATACGACTTTCATCATGAGTGAAAGTTTCATGTTTAGGTACGAGGGAATTGTATTTTTGAGGAGACCAAACCAAACTAAAGCTTGACATGGATCTTGGTAAGTGTGTTTGTTTGATTAGATATATCCTTTTACAAATGTACATAATGACTACTTACAGACAATAATTATTCCTATAACCAAATGACGTGGTCTAAATTGTCTAACTCTTGCTCGACTAATTTTGTGGGTAATACATTAATTTCCTTTGTTGCTGGGTTTTTGGCGCAACACATTCGACTCTCGGCTTCATGAAATGATTTGTTGACAAGGTGTTTGGTGCACATCTCTCCCACAAACACGCTTCTTCTCTCATCACCCTTTGCGATTGGTGACAGTATTAACATGGACCGCGAGTTTTAAGCATCATTGTCAAATCCTATTGAGCGTTTACTCAGTCTCAAGATCCACGTACTTAGTCAATAGACTTGATAAAGAATAATTTTTCCCTCATCAAGCTGCCTTCGCCTAACCTTCCATCGGCGGGGATGTTCCTTGTATAAACCTTAATCGTCTATCTTTCGATGTCCACTAAATAGGATAATGATTTTTAGGTGTAAGCAAGTTCATATTTTTGTGTGTGTGTTTAGAACATCCTTGCAAATGTACCGTATTTTGCTTTGAGTCTTTATTGTTTTGTTTTAGTCACTGCAAAATTTGTTCAACGGATCCCTATAATATTCATTTTAGTCTTATTTTGAGTGATGAAAGCCAAATATTTATAAATATTATAGGAACCATTTAATATAAATAAATTTTAGTGAGTTTAAAATAGAACAACAAGGATAAAAACCAACAAGTTATATGTTTGTTCCTATAAAAAAAGTTATATGTTTGCAATGACTAAAAATGAAAAAAAAAAAGTTATATGTCTGGTCGCATCTAGGAAGAGGCTTAAGGCAAGGTGATCCATTTTCGCTTTATCTTTTCATTCTTTGTGTTGAAGGCATGTCAACAGTAATTATGCAAGCTGAGAGAAATGATAATTTACATGGAGTGAAGGAATGTAAAAAAGCAACATCTACTAGTCATCTTCTCTTTACTATTGATAGTTTTTTATTCTTTAGATCAAATGAAAATGAAACTCGTCCTATTGAAAGACATTCTTGATACATATGCAAGTGCTTTTGGCCAGCTCATTAAGTAGAACACTCTTTCTAAAATATTACGGGTTTTCGAGTGTATAGGCAACATGAAATATTTGGGTCTCCCGTACATGATTGATAGAAGCAAGAAATCAATTTTTAATTATAGGCTAAAATATGGTACTCGTCCCTGCAAATATGCCTCGTTTAAGTTTTGGTCCCTGTAAAAAAAAAAATTGTTTTTGGTCCCTGCAAAATTTTTTGTTTTTTAAAATAGTCCCCCCAGGGACTATTTTCAGAAACAAAATTTTTTGTAGGGACCTGTTTAGAAAAACAAAATATTTTGCAGGGACCAAAAACTACAAAATGGGTCCAGTCATTATGTGCCACGTATACAAATCATCACAAAAATGGGGTCAGGGACTATTTTAAAAAAAATAAATTTGCAGGGACCAAAAGCAAATTTTTTTTTTTACAGGGCCCAAAACTTAAACGAGTCATATTTGCAGAGACGAGTGTAATATTTAAGCCTTAATTATATCAAGGATCAAATATGAAAAATATTTCAGGTTGGAGTAGTAACATGATTTCCCAAACGGGGAAAGAAGTTCTGTTGAAATTGGTGGCTCGAGCTATTCCATCATATTGCATGAGTTTGCACCTTCTCTCATATTCTATTGCGGAAGGCATTGAAAAAAATGTCGAATTCCTTTTGGTGGGGTATGAAAAATGAGGGTGTGGAGGTATCTCATGGATTAGTTAGGATAGACTTACTACAGGAGTGGAGGCGGAATGGACTTTTGTTATATCCGTGGTTTCAGGTTAGCAATGTTGGGGAAAAAAGTTTGGAATTTCTTAACCAACCCGAAGATTATGGTCTCTCAAATTTTCAAAGCTTGGTTGGAGAGTGGTGGATGATTGGAAGAAGTTGTGGTCTCTACCGACTCCTTCAAAGGTTAAACATTTTATGTGGCGCTTTAGAAGAGATTGTCTACCGAATATACAAAGAGTGAACTGTAAAGGAGTGGAGTGTACTTAAGATTGTGTAATTTACCAATCTTATTCAAATTACATTTGGAATTTGTTTCTTGTTTGTAAAAATAGTATAACAATTTGAAGGAAAGTAAATATATGACCTTTGTTGGAAGAATTTATGGATGTGGTTGAAAGTTTTGGTGTTGTTTTCACCCGCTTGTTGCAAAGATTGTCAATGAAGCAATTGTTGAGTTTTGTTGTGACTTCTTGAAGTATATAGATAAGATGAAATTTGCAATTGTATGAAATAAAAATTGAATCGCCAGATAAGATCCTGCATTGTCGGCAGGAAGCGCTCAACGCTTGGCAATGTGCTAGGCGAGTACATTAGACTGATACCATAACTCAGCAGCAAACACATGCTGCAGTTTGGCAACCTCCTGAGGCTGGTTTGTTAAAATGCAATGTCAACGCCACAATTTCCACCACTGATCAAACAATTAGCATGGGAGTGGTCTTACAAGATGGTGACAAACAGTTTGTAGGGGCAATGACATATGTTAAAATGTTTTTATGACTCCAGTGGAAAGTAAAGCTTGGGGGTTGTACCAAAGCCTTAATTGGGTCACAACTTTAGGCCATCAGAATAAATGTTGTTAAAATAAAATCGAATTGGCCACTGCAACCGTGAATGAGACCTAGTCTCGGCCTAGACAGACATACAAAATCAAAAGTTTGCGAAACTGGCCAAAAAAAAACAGCCCTGGTTCACTAAAAACAATTTTTTTCAATATAATTTTCTCAGTTTCTTGTTTCCTTTTTCTTTTATATATTACTTTCTCTTTTTCAATCCAGTTCAATATTTCCTTTTCTCATCTCAAAATCCTAGCCTCTTCTGTCTTATTATCTTTTCTGCCACTTTCCCTTGTCTCTTCCATGTATCATGTCAAAATTAGCTGCTGTTGGTCAAGCTTCACAAACAACTCCTCCCACACAATCCACATAATCAGGTATAATGGAAGCATCATTGCAATCATCTCAACAAAAGTCAGATCCTTTTCGAGGTCATTGCACATTGACCTTTTAAGGAGAGAAAAAAATTCTTTACATGTATGCATTGCTTTTCAACTTTTAAAGGTGAGTGAATCCATAAAATAACATTATATATTGCTGTAGTAGTCGGAGATGTACAATCTTGCAAGAAAGTGGACGTGAATATATTGGCCTTGTGTCCCCATTAAACTTAACACCAACTGCCTTCCCTATTCTACCAATCATTATTAGCAGAAGCCTGAGAATTATCCGCTGAAGTACTATCACTCCCAACTGAAACCTTCAACCCATTACTTACAGAACCTCCTTTATGCTTGCAAACCTTGTTTTTCGAACTCCTTAAGAACCGCTTTATTTAGTATATCTAGTTCAACTAGTTCTATAATAGTTCAACCATTTGGACCGGTTGAACTGAGAAACAAAGGTCACAACTGTTCAACCTCCTGTACAATTTTAAAAACATTGATAAGAAGACCTTTTTTGAATCAAACTGCAAAATGTTAGTTGATGATGTGCATTCCAACAAGGTGAATCATTCGGAGTATGATTTAATACTTAAAAATTGAAAAAACTTACTCCAAAATTTTAACAACCATGAAACTTAGTTTATTAGGCGTCAAGTAAACGGAAGCCTCATGCTCTTGTAAGGGTAGCTTTACCAGTATTTTTTATGTAATTCCAAATAGTATTGCTACATTATTATTATTAATCAGACAAAATTACATGTTTGGTCCCTTAACTTAATTTGAGGTAACAGTTTAGTCTTTTATCTATTTTTTCCCCATTTCAGTCCTTTATGTTCCAAAATATTAACAATGTTATTCTTTTTAACATAAAAAAAAAATTCAAAATCATCAACAAACCCAGAAATTCATACAAAATGCATATCTTCGTGGAAAACCAAGCATCCCAAAAAACTTAAATTCATCAAAAAGCCAGATATTCACGGTAAACCCAACAACCAAAGGCTATTGCACTCATTTATTAAATTGAAAATATCTTAAAGTTTGCTTGCGTCAATTAAAAAATCAATTTTTATAGGATCATTTACGTATTTAAATCTTAATAATATTTACAAATGCACACTTGCACACGCCAGTAGGGATGACAATACGGACAAGCCCGCCCCGTTTAGGCCCAGCCCGCTATTAGCCCGCCAAAAATGGATTGGGGCGGGCCAACTTGAGGGGGTGGGCTCAAACTCACACCCCGCCCCGCCTAAAGGCAGACTAGCGGGCTGGCCTGTCTATTTTTTTTAATTTTTTTTTTATTGTTATTAACAAATACGCTGCTATTATAAAAATAATAAATCCAATATAAAGACTCTAAGAGTAAACAAATCTCAAAATAAATCCAACATAAAACAAATTACAAAATAAATCCAACAACATGAAATAAGTCTCAATATAATGCAGTGGTGAATCAGTTTTTTTTTCTAGAGGTAGTGGACTAGTGGTGAATCAGCTACCACTTATCACTATCAGAGAGAGTGAGATAATTTGAGGTTGGGTTGGTATCATTTGGCCCAATTGTTTATAGGGTGTGTAATTAAAAATTCGGTCACCAATAGTAAAAAAAGAAAGTTTAATAAGTCCGCGGGCCAGCCTGTTCCACCCTGCTATGACCCGCTTTTTCAGCGGGCTTAACAGGGGCGGACCAACTAGAGAGATGGGCTCAAAATCTCACCCCAGCCCGCCTAAAATGGCGAGTTAAATGGGTTGGTCCGACGGACCAGGGCACCAGACCCATTTTGCCACCCCTACACGCTAGAAAACTATTTTCAATAAGTTATCCTGAAAAAATAATTACATTGTTAACTTTATTGACTAATTCACGAGATTGATAAAGTTTGTATCGGTAGTATAATATTAAGAGTAAATTACACTCTCCTCTCCTCAAAGATGCTTGAATTACACTCCCCTCCTCTCTTATGTTAAAATATACACTCTCTTCCCTTGAAAAAGTAAAATCTACACTCCCCTCTCCTGTAAGATGCTTGAATTACAACCCTCTCCCTTAATAATTAAATATTCACTACACTTTAATCTATTTTAACACAAATAAATACTTTTATGATATATACTAATTTTCAACCACCATTTAAGAAAAATAAATTAATTTCTTTATAATTTAAATGTCAATGATAGTTAAATTTAAATATTTTGCTATTAATTTTATAATTTATAGTATAAAATTAAATTTTAAATAACCATACTTTATTGTCTTTAGTAATTTTCATATATTTTAATTTTATCTTTGGTCGTTTCATTTATATAATAGGGTTTAAAATTATATGTTAATGAAATTGTGAAAAAAATAGCGAAAAAATATGTATTCAACTAGATTAAAATAGACCCGCATTACAATTTTTTTCGAAGTGTGTTAGATTATTATTTTTTAACTATGTTATTAGAAATAAATAAAAAATATTGAGAGAATTACACTCCCCTCCCCTCTTATGTTTTTTTTTCTCCCTCAAAAAAAATATAAGAGGGGAGGGGAGTGTAATTTCCTCTAACATTAAATTTGTTACGGTTTATATCATTTTTTCAAGTATATAATTTTTTTACCGTAAAAAAAAGCATATCATTTTTCCAATTTCCATCATAATATATTTATTATTTATAGGATAATACTCTTAATATGAAAAGATCTCTTTAAAACAAATACAGTCAACTCTAATAAGACTCACGTAGTAAACCTAGAAATATTTTAAAATGAAATCCATTCAAAAATTTTCTTTCCAAATAAAACTAATATTCAATTTCAAAATTTAACCAATTCCAAAATCTGGTGTTTAATCTTGACCATATTGATTCTGTCATTAAAATTTTTCCCTTCAGATAAAATGAAAATGTTCATTAAAATAGTAAATATTTTTTATAATTTACGAAATTAAAAATGTTAATTAAAATAGTAAATATTTTTTATAATCTACGAAATTAATTATGATAATAATTACTCCAATGTGAAAGAGGCTATCAGTCAAAAAATTAAATACTTCCTCAATTTATAGTATTTGACCAAAAGCTAATAGTAGTTATAAATCCTCAGCTTTTATTATCATTTTCATTCAGAGATAGGCACATTGACATTTCAAAATCCTCTCCTTATACCTCATTGTGAGCAAAAAAATCACAAGTGAGAAATATGGATAGTCAATCCAATCCTTTACACATATTATTTTTCCCTTTCATGGGACATGGCCATATGATACCTACCATTGATATGGCCAAACTATTTGCTTCAAAAGGTGTTAGGGTTACCATAGTCACCACACCCCTCAACAAACCTCCCATCTCAAAAGCCTTAGAACAATCCAAAATCCATTTTAACAATATAGATATTCAAACCATCAAGTTCCCTTGTGTAGAGGCAGGTTTACCTGAAGGATGTGAGAATGTTGATTCAATCCCTTCAGTTTCCTTTGTTCCTGCATTCTTTGCTGCTACTAGATTGCTACAACAACCCTTTGAAGAACTATTGCTTCAACAAAAACCACATTGTATTGTTGCTGATATGTTCTTTCCATGGGCAACCGATTCGGGTGCAAAATTTGGAATTCCTAGGATTGTATTCCATGGCACTAGTTTGTTTTCTTTGTGTGCTTCTCAATGCATGAAACAATATCAGCCTTACAAAAATGTTTCTTCTGACACAGACCTATTTGAGATTACCAATCTTCCTGGTAATATCAAAATGACAAGGTTGCAGCTGCCAAATACACTCACCGAAAACGATCCCATGAGCCAACGCTTTGCCAAGTTATTTGAGGAAATTAAGGATTCAGAGGTGAGGAGTTACGGAGTTATTGTTAATAGCTTCTATGAGCTTGAGAATGTTTATGCAGATTATTATAGAGAGGTACTTGGAATAAAAGAATGGCATATAGGTCCATTCTCAATTCACAATAGAAATAAGGAGGAAGAGATAACATCGTACCGAGGAAAAGAAGCATCCATTGACAAACTTGAGTGTCTAAAGTGGCTTGACACAAAAAATATCAACTCAGTTGTTTACGTGTGTTTTGGAAGTACAACACACTTCCTTAACTCTCAGCTTAAGGAAATTGCTATGGGACTCGAAGCATCAGGGCATAATTTTATTTGGGTCGTGAGGAAAAAGATAGATGATGGAGAAGAATGGCTACCTGAAGGATTCGAGGAAAGGACGGAAGGAAAAGGACTAATTATAAGAGGTTGGTCTCCACAAGTGTTGATTCTTGAACATGAAGCAATGGGGGCATTTGTGACGCATTGTGGATGGAATTCGGTTTTAGAAGGAGTGGTAGCTGGAGTACCTATGATTACTTGGCCTGTCGCTGCCGAGCAATTTTACAATGAGAAGCTGGTCACTGAGGTACTTAAAACTGGTGTACCTGTTGGAGTTAAAAAATGGGTTATAAAGGTTGGGGATAATGTTCAATGGGATGCAGTGGAGAAGGCTGTGAAGAGGGTTATGGAAGGGGAAGAAGCTTATGGAATGAGGAACAAAGCAAAAGTGCTAGCAGAAATGGCAAAGAAGGCTGTGGAAGAAGATGGATCATCTTATTCACAGTTGAATGCTTTAATTGAGGAGTTGGGTTCACTATCTCACCACCAAGGCATCTCACAAGAATAATATGCATGTCTAGTCTAGAATAAAGCAACATAGTATTATGACAAATTTAACATTTGTGAGCTTCTTTTAAACATACTATTGGTAGTAAAATTTATTTATTTCTTAATTACACAATTTTTTTGTTGCTTTTGAAATATTCCGGCCAAGAATCATGTGTAGTATCATCCTTTCAAAACACAAAATGTGTAGTATCATCCTTCCAAAATACAATGTTACACAAAATGATACAGTTTCTTACTTAATTCTGTTTTTTACTTAAGTGTTTTTTTAAGTCTATGTTTTAGATTTCTGGCTATACACCCTAGAGATTTTAGGTTTAGCCGAAGACTTTCCTTTGTAACTCAAGGTTAAGCAATCATTTTGTGCCTACATTATTTAAGAAATCCTTTTAAAACACTTTAGAATTACATAAACAAATATCAATTTACTTCCATCAAACATGATGTGAAATTCAAAACTGGTCCTTTGAAAGAAGGGGAAATGAAGCAATGATTGAGCAAGAGCCAGTGCAATTGCACATGTATATTTACTATCTTGTGAGATTTTTCATTATTTTTGGGATGTTTCTCTCTTTACCTGTATCTTAATAATTTTGTGGTACAAGAATATGAATGGGGAAAAGGATTTGAACTCATATCACATGTTATGTTAAAGGTTGATCTTAACCTCCATGAAAATGTAAATCAAGCTTGCAACGTGCAGAGGCTTGAGGAAGACAATGAAAAAGATAGAAAGGAACTTAATTATTCAACAATCTAAGTATTACAATGAGGTGCTATATCTTTATATAGAGTGAGACTTACTACTCTAATCTATAGCTCCTAACCAACTGTAACTAACCTATCTAACTACCTGAAAAACAGTTACACTAGTCAGACCTGGATCCCCTGCTGTAACTACTTCACGCAGTGGTCAATCACAGCCATAAAACATTGATCCAGCAGTTCAGATTTGTTCTGCTAGTTTCACACAGTTTGATCTCAGCCACTTATGTTTGATCGTACGGCTCACACGCCTTACAGCATCCTGCTGTTACAGTAGGAAATCTGCTTCCCTTTAACATGTTAATAAATTGTTTTTACAACTTACTTTTTTATTTGTGATTGGTATAGTTATTGTTGAAAAGAATCCACAATGAGGTTCAATTTTGCTCCTTACTTTCACATTTTATGCTCCTCTTTATAATAATTTCTCCTCAGAATTTCTGGTTGAGATTTTTACAAAAAATAACTCAATGCAAGAGTTTGTTATGTGCGGTTCCTTCTTTGTTTCTAATAATTGACTAAAATTAACTGAAAACTAAAATGCTACAACGCTGTTAGATTAGTTCAGCCATTGTTTTAACTACCATCAGTTCTGAAAATATATCTAGGTGCATTTTATTAATTCGATATCCGTAGTTAATCCATCATCTGTACTTTTATGTAGGATCAAAGCTTTGAAAGAGATAAAAAAAAAGTTTGAGTAAAAAGATTAAAAAGATTATGCTTGGGAACTTTTTGGTCCCCCAACATGTTGGCTGGAGCCAAGTCTTATTAGCTTGCATATATTGACAGCTCTAATGAAGAATAAACATTCCTAATGCAAAGTGTAGCACTTGGTGCAAAGACATTCGAACCACAACCCTCTACTTCTCAATTGCAGCAACTCAGTTTCGTCAAGAGAACGGAGGTCTTTTCATTTTCGAGTTGCAGGTATATGCACGAGGATTGCTCCTACTTGGTTCAGAATATCCAGAAAAGAGACCAAACAAATATCCCACTCCCCCTTGTTTTCTGAGTCCATCACCCTTAACGACCATGTTTTGACAACATATTTTCCATCAAATAAAGATTCAACAAAATGTTGCATCGGCCAAAAGATCTTCTAAACAAATATGAAGACACTCTTTTTCAAAACATATGGAATATATTTACATACATAATATTATGTTCCAAGTAAAACGGGGCATGTCAAAAAAGCAATATTTTGATTTCAATTTAAAAAGTAGTGGTAAGGAGAATTGAATAAACAAAAATGTTTGGTACCGTTATATGTGAGATTCAGATCCTCTCCTTTTCACCCTCATGTAAGGAGACAGAATGACACAAACAATTTTGATGAACCTTGTACACAAACAAAATTGAGTAAATAAATGCTTGTGTCTCTATCTCTCTTCTAACAAGGAGAAAATTAAAGAGGAAACGGAGAGGAACCAAATCCATGTTGTGTGCTAGATAGTAGATACTATATTAAGGACAAAAATTCTCCCCGCCAGCTACAAAAACGAGGTAATGTGGTAGCCAATTCCTGACACTAGAGTCATACATAGTTATAATTCCACTTTCATGTATAAAATGCTAGAGAAAACACATTGTTGTTTCAAAACATCAAAATAAATTGTCAACATACATTATGCCTTCTTTTTCTTCTTGGATTTGAGCATCACGAACCCAATAAATATGCATAAGAGGCAAATAAGAGAAACACCGGCAGAAACAGGTATTAATATTGCATATTCTTGGGGTAAGAAATACTTGTGTACGAAATGATCATCATCTACGAAGGGCTGAAAGAGCACAGCATCAATAAACTTATTAGGAGGTTAAAATAAGGTAGCCATAATACATTTAAAATACTTGGCATGTTACTAACCAGGATGATAACCCAGAAAGTATAATAAGTGAATATCGATAAGCTTATAGAGGACAATAGAAATCCAACTGCCCTATCTGCTAATTCCATTTTGATTCCTATTGTTTTTGCTTCCTGTTGACAACAAAAATACATAGATGACTGTTAGTATTCACAATATTAGAAAGTAGAAACAAATTCAACAAAACATTTGTAGCATACTTGGGACAAGTATCTTTTTAAAGTCTGCAGTGAGCTGAAAGGAATTCAAAATTTCATTAGTTGTTGGATGTAAAAAATGTTCAAGCGATGCAAAACTTTACGCAAAAGGACATGAAAAATACTTGATTATAGTAAGAAAAAGGAATGGTACAAAATTTAAAACAATTAGCAATTAAATATATAGACTTCATATTTATTATTCAAAAAAGGAAATTAAAATATAACCCTCCTTATATAAAATTACATCAAATTGATGAATGCGAAGGTGAAGTAAATTTTTAGAAGTTCTATCAGAAATGCAGCTTGAATAAAACCATAAAATAGATTTTGACAGAAGAGAGATAGAGACACCAAATTGACAGAGTGTTCATGGTTCAATTTAACAAAGAAAACTAAACCGAACTAACAAGAAACCAGTTCAGCCGAACTAACTGAAACGATTTTTTGAATCTGGTTTCTGAACATGTTAGAACAGTTGAAAAACTGCTCGATCCTTTGGTACTTAACTCTTATTTGACCAATTTCCCAGTTAACAGGCTCGAATTGTGATGCATTTCATTGTATAGCTTCTATGCTCATCATCATTTACAATGAATAATTATAATACTCATATTTCATCGTTCTGTTTCTGTGATCATTAATCAATTTCATCGCATACAAACAAGAATTACGAAACAGATATAAGTGAAATTCATCACCCATATTCTGCTACTAAAAAATTGAATTTCCTGCACAGAATATGCCAATAATATATTTGAATCCACTCAACTTAACCATAAGCAAAAGATTAATCAATAAAGTTATCTATTGGTACCATAAACCAATTTAAAATTCTCACTCCAAAAAAAAATAAAAATCCCTAATTCATCTGAAAATTGAGATTCGATGGACATATTTCAACACAAACTAATTATAATGTTGTCAATCACAGAGCTTTAGCGCTTAATTGAGGAAATAATAGGAAAGGAAAATGTGCACATGTTTCTTACCGTTCACGGCGGCCGACGATAAACTCCGGCGAACTTTTGCTTTATACGATCGGTTGAGAAGGTCAGAGTTGGTTGTCTCCAATCCAACTGTGTTTTCTGAATCCTCACATATCAAGGGCAAAGTGGTAATTTTACTGTTTGTAAGGTGGTGGATTGGACTTCGTATTAGAATTTAGATGAGTACTTTTTCGATAATTTCTTTTTACACTCTCATCTCCGTGTTTTTCGCGAGTTTCTGTCTTTTCAACTTTATCACGTTCAATTTATATAACTCAAATAAAAAAAAATATACACGGTTTGAGTTATATATTATGAAACTTGTATAAGCAACGATCAGAACTCCCTCACATTTCAACAACTACAATTTTTGTCCTAAAAAAACACTAAAGTACCCGCAATCCGAACCACCCAACATTGTGTCACTCTTGAAGTTTTTTTGGTATAATTCATATTTCAACCATTTTCAACTATCAAACAGAAGGTTAGGTCACATTTATTTAATCATTTGTTCCTTACTTTATGCTATTTTTCTTATGGGTGTTGTATTGTTTCAGATTATCTGAAACAAATTGTTCTGGAATTTGGACTATATAATCCGAAACAACACAATGTATATTGAATTCTGTTTTTTTATTTTTTTTTATACGTGATCTGATTGTTTTCATATATGGACCGACACCCCATTGTGGTAGAAGCAACATACCTACAATGAAAACATCGACAAGGCGAGCGTAGTTAGAGCAAGCTATTGGATAGGGTAGATGAGTAGGATTGGGGCAGCCGTGAGGAAACCTGACCGTCTCAGATGCCAAAGGCTGAGCCCCAACGTAAGGACAAGGCACCACAACCCGAACACAAGGTGGAGGCAAAGGAGCATGGAGATGCTGAGGATGCTGACGTTGATGAAATGCCATGTGTTGAGGAGGAGTTACTTGCCCTGGATTCCTAATGGGTGAAGTAAGGGAATCCCATATCCTATCTTTTGTTTTGCATTGTTTCCGAAGTTTTAAACTCGAGTTTTTTTATTAGAGAATGAGGAGAAAGATACTAAGCATAGTGCAGTTACTTGAGCCACAAGTAACTCAGTTACTTGAGTTACAAGTTATCACATTAGAATGTATCTTAAGCCATTGTAAATATCATAGTTGCTTATAAATAGTTGATGTAATAACCCTTTTTCATTAATGAGAATGAGACTATTATTCATTTGTTGAGTTCCATAACATTGTATCTAGAGCCTTTTCTCTAATTTCCACGGAGAAAGTTAGTTACAAAGTTTGTTAGGGTTTCATTTCTCATCTTCTTCATTGATTTTGTAGAAAACTCTTGCGTTGTTCTTCAATTCTTCACAGATTTTCTTGCTTATTCTTGTTGTTTCATCTTCGTCTTCTTCGTGATTCTCTGCAATTTTCTTCATCTTCTTCGTTTTTCACCATGCCTCGCCAAAATCAACCGGACACTGAATTTGTTTTCTACATTCATCCAAGTGAAGGTTCAAATTTTGTTGTTGTTGCTCCTCCTCTGAATGGTTCGAATTACCTCGCATGGAGTCGTTCCATGATTCAAGCTTTTAGCGCGAAAAACAAATTGAAATTCATTGATGGATCCATGGAAATTCCTGATGAAGATGACTTGAATCGAAGTGCATGGGAGCGATGCAATCATCTTATTCAGTCATGGATAATCAATTCGGTTTCACCGCAAATTGCGCAAACTCTTGTATTTCATGAAAACGCCATTGATGCTTGGTCTGATCTCAAGGAACGTTTTGCTAAAGTTGATAGAATTCGAATTGCTACTTTGTGTTCCAAAATCAACAACTTGAAACAAGGTTCTAAGTCTGTGTTGGAATATTTCACTGAAATGAAAACTATTTGGGAAGAGTTGAATTCACACAGGCCTATGCCTCATTGCACATGTCCACATCCATGTCGTTGTGTTGCAATGAGAGAAGCTAGAAATTTCAGACTTGAAGATCAAGTCATTTAGTTTCTTACTGGTTTGAATGACCAATTCAACGTTGTGAAAACTCAAGTGCTCATGCTTGATCCACTTCCTTCTATCAACAAGGTTTATTCATTGGCTGTTCAAGAAGAGAGTAATAATCAATCTCTCTCTTCTCTTATTGATGAGCCTTTGTCCATTGTTAATGTTGCTGAATCACGTAAGCCACAAGGTAGAGGAAGAGGATACTCTCATAGTTTCAGGCCACCCAGACATTGTAGTTTCTGTGGGAAGAGTAATCACACCATTGAATTTTGCTATCAAAAGGATGGACATCCTAATTTTCAGAAACAAAGTTCTTCTGTGAATGTCTCAAGTAGTAATGATGAGGTTGAGGCACAATCAGGAAGTAGCAGTGAAGCTTCTTCAATTCCTGGTTCCACTATTTCTCAGGAAAAGTATGATCAGCTTGTGAGTTTGTTACAACAAGTGAATTTACTTCCTGCAGCTTCCTCCCCTTCTAGTGCCAACCTTATTCATGCTCCTTCTAGTTCAAACTATTTCACTCCATCAGGTATACCTTCCATTTTCTCATGTTCACTTCAATCTAAATCTGACTTATGGCTTTTGGATTATGGTGCCAATGAACATATTGTTTCTTCACTTCATTGGTTCACTTCATATCACAAAATTTCCCCTAAACCTGTTAATTTACCTAATGGTTCCTATGTTTTAGTTGATATTGCTGGTACCATTCACTTTACTCCTCATTTTTATCTTGAGAATGTCTTGTATTCACCTTTATTCACTCTTAACTTGAACTCTATTTTCAAGCTTTGTGACTCTTTAAGATGTTTTACCACATTTCATAATAATAAATGTTTCTTACATGATCTTCAATCCCAGAAGATGATTGGTTTGGGTGAACAATTTGAAGGTCTCTATAGACTAAATTTAGATTTCTTTGCCTCTTCTTTGAATAAAACTCTATGTGTTAATAATCTTTCTATTAATAAGCTCATTACCATTCCATCTTCTGCCTCATGGCATTTTAGGTTGGGCCATGTCTCTTACGAAAGATTAGCACATATGTCTCAATTGTATCCATCTTTGTCTTTTGATTCTAATGCCACTTGTGATATCTATCATTTTGCTAGACGAAAGCAATTACCTTTTCCTCTTAGTTCATCTATTGCATCCAATAAGTTTGAACTTTTACACTTTGATATTTGGGGTCCTTTAGTTGAACCTTCTATTCATATTCATAAGTATTGTCTTACCATACTTGATGATTCTAGTAGATTTGTTTGGATAGTTCTTCTTAAATCCAAATCTGAGGTATCTCAACATGTTAAAAATTTCATTACCCTTGTTGAAAATCAGTTTCATATCACTCCCCAAACCATCAAAACTGATAATGGCGCTGAATTTTTACTCTCTTCATTTTATGCTTCTAAGGGTATTACACATCATAGATCTTGTGTTGAAACTCCCCAACAAAATGGGAGAGTTGAGAGAAAGCATCAACACCTTTTGAATGTAGGTAGGGCCCTCCTCTATCAATCTAAACTGCCTGCATCTTATTGGTCTTATGCCCTTTTACATGCCATCTTCATTATCAATAGAGTCACATCACCTCACCTTCACAATAAATCACCATATCATTTACTTCATAATAAAATTCCTGATGTTCATAGTTTCAAAGTCTTTGGTTCATTATGTTACTCCACATCTCTTCAAGCACATAGAACAAAATTGTCTACTAGAGCAAGAAAATCTGTGTTTCTAGGTTACACTATTGGTTTTAAAGGTTATGTTCACTTAGACAATCATACCACAGAAATACATATTTCCAGAAATCTCATTTTTCATTAACACATTTTACCTTACCCATCAAATTCATCATCCATAACCACTAATTGGGATTACATCCCATCTGTTTCTTGTCCCACAAGTCATCCATCACCTGCTACCTTAACACTCCACAACCACCACCAACTACCTTTATAGACCCTGAACCATCACTTCATGAACCTTCCCCACCTATTTCTCCTTCCCAATCACCTGTTTTAAGAAAATCAACCAGAAATAGTAATCCACTTATACACTTACAGGATTATGTATGTAATCTTTCTCATACATCTTTTGATGTTCCTTATCCTATTTCTGATTACATTTCTTATACCAATCTCTCACCTTCTCGTTGTTCTTTTGCTTTGTCCATTGCTTCCCCAACTGAGCCCACAACATATGCTGAAGCTAGTAAATTCACGTGTTGGAAGTAAGCTATGCAAACTGAGATCACTGCTCTTGAAAATACTGGTACTTGGAAACTAGTTGATTTACCACCCAATGTGAAGCCTATAGGGTGCATATGGATTTACAAAATCAAACATCATGCAGATGGATCAATTGAATGATATAAGGCACGTCTTGTTGCTAATGGTTACAATCAAGTTGAAGGATTATACTATTTTGATACTTATTCACCAGTTGCTAAGCTGACTGCTGTTAGAACTGTGATTGCTTTGGCTTCTATAAACCAATGGCACATTCATTAATTAGATGTTAATAATGCATTTTTGCATGGAGATCTCCAAGAAGATGTTTACATGCTTGTTCCTCAAGGCATCAGCACTTCCAAACCAAATCAGGTTTGTAAAATTCTCAAATCACTCTATGGTCTTAAGCAGGCAAGCAGAAGGTGGTATGAGAAACTCACTTCTCTTCTTCTTCAGCATCACTATACTCAATCAAATGCTGACCACTCTTTGTTCATAAAGAAAACTGCCATTTCATTCACAATTTTACTAGTTTATGTTGATGATGTTATTGTTGCCGGTGATTCACTTAATGAATTCTAATTCATCAAAAATATTTTACATTCTTCATTCAAAATTAAAGATCTTGGTCAGCTGAAGTACTTCCTTGGTTTAGAGGTTGCTCACTCTTCACAAGGAATCTTTTTGTACCAGAGAAAGTATTGCCTTGATCTTCTCACTGATACAGGTTACCTTGCATCTAAACCTGTTTTTACACCATCTGATCCATCATGCAAACTTCACAGTGATAATAGCGCACCTTACACTGACGTGCCTTCATACAAAAGATTAATAGGGAGATTCATTTACTTGACCAACACTAGACCAGACATTACTTTTGCTGCTCAACAACTGCCAGCTCCTCACTTCTCCTACTGAGAAACATTACATAGCTGCCACTAGAATATTGAGATATTTGAAAAAATGTCCTGGTCAAGGGTTGTTTTTTCCCAGACAATCTCCACTATTTTTATCTGGCTTCTCAGATGCAGATTGGGCTGGCTGTTTGGACTCTAGAAGATCAATTTCTTGCCATGCTTCTTCCTTGGCAACTCCCTCATATCTTGGAGAAACAAGAAATAGTTGACTGTCTCTAGGTCCTCATCAGAAGCTGAGTATGGAGCACTTGGTGCAGCAACTTGTGAATTGCAGTGGTTGCTCTATCTACTCAATGATCTTCATGTCACAACTGTCAAACTTCCAGTTCTTTACTGTAACTATCAGAGTGCTTAGCACATTGCAGCAATCCAGTGTTTCATGAGCGAACTAAACATCTTGAGATTGACTGCCATTTGGTTAGAGACAAGCTTCAAGCTGGAATCATGAAGCTTGTTCTTGTCTCCTATAAAGACCAGTTAGCATATTTTTTCACTAAGCCTCTGCTTCCTCAACCATTCAGCACTTTGTTATCCAAGCTTGGAATGCTCAACATTTATCATTCTCCAGCTTGTGGGGGGATATTAGAGAATGAGGAGAAAGATACTAAGCATAGTGCAGTTACTTGAGCCATAAGTAACTCAGTTACTTGAGTTACAAGTTATCACATATATTAGAATGTATCTTAAGCCATTGTAAATATCATAGTTGCCTATAAATAGTTGATGTAATAACCCTTTTCATTAATGAGAATGAGACTATTATTCATTTGTTAAGTTCCATGACATCTTTCAAATCTAATTGATATAAATAAAATTGATCATATGACTAGTCCCTGAGGTTTGAAAGTTCATAGACACGTAGTCTTTGCAAAGGACATCATGGTCTTTTGGAAAGAGGGTTTAAAGACAATTAGAGCCAACCAACACCTTCTTGGTGGTTATGGCAAATTGGCAATGGTTCAGAGCGTAATATCATTCATGAGGAGTGCAATATTTGTGTAGATTTTATACCTCATTCCAAACATTCAACTATCTCCAATATTCTTGGTTTTCCCCAATGCAGCCTTTCTTTCGATTATCTTGGTGCTCCTATATTCGAAAGTAAGCCTACACTCATTCACTTGTATCCCATATCTGACATTACCAAATCTAGGTTCTCTTCTTGGAAAGGTAGTCTTCTTTATATGATGGGAAGAACTCAACTTATTCAATTCGATCATCCATGCAATGCATATTTATAGATTCGACATTTATCCCTTGCAAAATCTTCTCAAGCAAATTGACAATTTCATCAATAATTTTTTTATGTACATGATGTATTAAAACCAAGAAATTAGTCACCCTTTCTTGGGCTAAAATTTGCGTGCTATTTTAGGAAAGAGATATTGACCTAGAAGCGTGGTTAAATTTAATGAAACATGTTCCATGAACCTTTGTTGTATTGTATATATTTTGTTCTAATATGCAATGAGCTTCCACCCTCAAAGCTAGATATTTTTCAAAATAATCAACTAATGACATGTCATATTTACTATTTTGTATGATCTACTTTTAAAATATCATTAGATTTGATTCACAACGGTAGTACTTGGAATATTGGAGATGGTACTAGTATATATTTTTGCACTGGTAAATGATATTCTAGTATTATTTATGAAGTATTATACCTAAAGAGTTGAACATTCCTATCAAGGTACACGTTTGCTTGTCTATCAAAAGGTTTATGATTTTATTCATAACGGTTCAAGGATTATACCTAATGATGACTAGTATATATTTTTCCTCTGGGATCGCTAATTCTCATCTTGGTTTAATTAATGATATAAAGAGAGTGGTCATTCCCATTAATACTTTCAAGGATGAATTGGTTTTGGGAAACTCAATATTTGGTGACTTGTCTTTCAAGGAAGCTTATTCTACTAGATCTAATGTCTCTCAACCAACTAATTAGGGTAAAACCATCTGGTCCTTAGTGGTTCCTCCTTTTAAGTCTTTAGTTTCATGGAAACTCATTCAAAATTCTCTTCCTACTTATAATTATTTAAGGAAGAGAGGCTTCATCATTGTTTCTTGTTGCGGTATGTGCAACCATGCTTTTGATGATGTCAATCACTTATTTTTAAAGTGACCCTTTATCTCTCATATATATTTTGAGGATGTCAATCATGTTGGTATAAGCCCTAGATGACAATAGTTTATGTTAAACTTATATTTTGTATCATTACTTTTATTATTAAATAACATGAGACGTTCTTCATTATATTTGTTTTAAGTTTAATAAAATCCCTAGAATAGATAGTTGGAGTAATGGAATATTAAATGTGAATTAATCATGAGATTGCACTAACATATATAACACTATTATTAAAATATTCGTATTCAATCTTTAATATGAATTGAGATAGTAATAAAAGGTAGCGACTATTATGTACGTAGATTGATGACCACATATCACGAGTCATGGATATGAGATATCAAGTTTATACATAAGTATAATTATTATGAGTGACATTTATACTGGATTGACACGTTATGAGAATACTACATAATATGTTACGAAGATGTTATAAGTTATTATCATAGTGATAATGGTGTAAACCACTCTTACACATGAAACCTCTCTGATCCCTAGATGTGGACTCAAGTGTTTTATTGTCATTCAAACATTCTGATGTTTCCAAGTTTCGTGACAATGAAGTAAGCACTGCGTAATTTTTTTTCACGAAGGATAAATGGCTAGTGCGAGATGATTTGCTTAATTGGGTTCGTCGACAAGAGGCAATATAGGGATTCACTATATCTATAGATATATCTAATCTAATAAATCCAATGCTGACGTTGCATTGTGAAATGAGTGGTGAGTACAAACCACCAAAGACGAAGAAGAAATTGAACCTTGAAGGCACGAGCTGAAGGAAATGTGGATGTCGTTTTAACATGTGTGGTTACTTTGAGAAGAAGACACATGACTGGTGGTTGTTCGTTCTTAATGGAGTTCACAACCATGAGTTGGAGCCAAAGTTAGGCGGTCACCTGGCGGGTAGACTAAGAGCTTGGCGTTTCCTAGGAATATTCTAATGGATTTGAAGGAAAAAAGTAAAGAAAGTTTGACGAATATAAAACAAGTGTACAATCCATGTTTGAGATATATAAAGTCTTTAAGAGGTTACAAGACAGAGATGCAACACTTGATTGCAAAAGTTGGAGAAGCATAAATATGTCTATTTCACAAGAATAAACTATGCTCATCCTAAATCTAGTAATTTGCTTAACACTTTTCCAACCGTTTTGATCATGGACTCCACGTATAAAACCAACTTGTACATAATGCCTTTATTTAAGATAGTTGGTGTTACCTCTAACAATAAAACATATTCTATCACCTTTTCTTTTCTGGCCTCTGAAAAAGAGGGAAGCTATACTTGAGTTCTAGAGATATAGGTTGGTCTTCTGAACTCAAAACTCAATATGCCTAAAGCGATTGTCACTGACAGGGACACTACTCTTATGAATGTTGTTGCCAAAGTTCTCCCTAAAACGATTGCCTTACTTTTTCATTTTTATATTGAGAGAAATGTAAGAGCTAAATCCATCACAAACTGCAGAGTCAAACCGAAGTTGAAGGATGTAAAAGTTGATGGGAAAGATAAAGAAGTGAAGGAGGTGAATGCAAGTGACATAGTTAACAACATCATTACAACTTTGGACAACATGAATGAGTGTCCTTCATAGGAATCATATGCAGATGCCGTTGTGCATTTTTGAGATGTATGCAAAAAAATTCAAAAGTTCCTTAACTATGTTGAAACTACAATTTTGAACAATGTTAAGAAAAATTTGTGAGGGCATGGACAGACAATGTCTTGCATCTAGGTTGTAAACCACCAACAGGGGTGAATCAGCTCATAGGAAAGTTTAAAAAATATTTCAGTAATAGCGTGGGAGATTTGGCAACATGTTGGAGTGCAATAGACAAAATGTTGACAATCGTATTGACTAAGATACAAGCAACCTTTGGGAAGAGTCTCGATTATTCATGAGTTGAAAACTAATAAGAGTGATTATTTGCTGATATTTGGTTCGGAGGAGCATTATAGATATATCATTAATGGTGTACAACTTCCATTAATGATATATCTATAATGCTCCTCCGAACCAAATATTGTACACCATTAATGATATGTCTATAATGCAAAAGGAGAAAATTGATAGAGCACCTTGGACTGGGAAAAAGGTCTCACATATACCTCTTTCTGGACTTTTCAACTGAACACCAACTCTATTGTAACAATGTTGCAACAATGTGACCCATGTCTGTTAATGTGACCCACTTCTGAAAAAGCAAAAGGAGAATTTGAAGTTATTGAAGATGAAGATGATTCAATTTCACTAGCTAGCTAGATAATCTATGACATTTTTTTGAAAGTACTCATCCTTTTTTATCGATATTACACTGACATATTTTTTGCGGCCAATATGTAACTTTTTTTAAGCCAAAAGAAATAAAATTAAAAAAATAGACTAGGAAGTACATGATTTTTATGTGGTTATTATTGCTCACATTTTATATAAATATATGTCTCAAATTATTCAACTATTTATTTTATCTTTCGTTTGGTTTTATTTTAATTTGATACTTGTTATTCTATAAAATTTTGTGAAGTGAAACATGTCTGAAGATACACAAGTTGAAGCACATGTCGGATACTCCACCTTCAGGAGGAAAATTAAGGTTTTTTTAACCCCCAACGACAAGTTGGATGAGTTGAAGACACAACTTAACAAATACTTTCTCCATCTTGGTGAAAATCAAACAACGTTTCATGTATTTGTACAAGTGTCATGCGTAGATCTAGGGGCAGGTAAAGATGAAGACATGTGGAAGACATTTATTTTCCACAGGTTATTCATGATGATGGCGATGTAGAATACATGTTTAGGTTAATGGTTGAAAATAATAAGTTACATCTTTGTGTCTGCTCCAACTAAGATTTAAGCTTTTTTATGTATTGAAGTGTAATATGTTTGAAAAAACAGTAATGTCGCACTTTTAATGAATTTTAATCTTTTGTGTAACCAGTTCGTAATGGCGAATTCGTGTAATTTGAATCAATTATGAATGATTATGTAATGATGTGGCTTATGAGTGAGTTTTGTTGTTGAAAATGTTGTGTCATTACAGAAAACTGTGTTTGTAGGTTATAGTTCATTAATGACTTGTTTTTGAAACATTAAATGATGTTCTGCAACATACCAGAACTCAACGACAATTAAATGTAGTTGGAGCAATACAAGTTAACTATCGTTGGGGTAGGGACAGTTAACTCACGCTGGATAATGAGCGGCAGTTAACTGACGCTGGAGTTCATTTTGTAACTCTGCGGTGGGAATGAGCAAAAGTGAAAGGGGGAAGAGCAATTTTCTTTTCTATTTTACAACTGGGCCTAGATATATGTTGGGCCGACCCTAAAAAAATATAATTGAAAAACTTAACCTAATACCAAAATCTCCTCCTTTGAACTCCTTATAAATTTTCTCTTAGAATCACTTTCATAGTATAAGCCGTGGCGCTTGGACTCGTCCTCTCTTTGTCTCGTTCATATATATTCTTACACAAATAACTTATATAATTGAATTGATTTTGGTATGTAAGGGGAATATATTCGTTGTGATTTAATTTCATTCAAATTAATTTCATATATATCGGCATTTATCTTATTCTGCCATTGATTGTATCTATTTTTTTTGTTGTTTGTTTCTTTTCTACTATTTAATCTTATGTTGTTACTTGTTTGCTAGATCTAACACAAGGTGACATAATCTGATCGATGGAATGACATTTCAGGATTCATTGAATGGAAATCATCGATGTTGCCTTGAACTTCTACAACTTAGCTGTTATGGTTTGTTCCATCGTTCGTTTCTGTAGCGTTGGAAACAAATCTTCGACGAGTGTAATTTCTTTGATTAATTACATATGGAAAAATGGTAAGCATGAATGAAAACATGATTTTGTCTTAAAGTATAATAATTATGAAATTAAGACATAATATTCTTCGTCTGTCATAGTTTGTTTTGAATTGATTGATTTAGTCGGTGGTTGGTAATGTTTTATATATCGTATCGATTTGATATTTTTTTAATTTTTTTAATCTATTTTTCTAATTATTTTACTAGGTAAAATTTATAAGGAGTAATTCTCCGCATTATATATAAGTACTATCTATGTTTTTTTTTTTTGAATTCGTAAGTGATATATAAAACGTGGAGGTAAATTAAAAATATTATTCTTTAGAAGAATAATATTATATATAAGTATTGTGTTTCATAATTGTTTCTAACAACATTGTATTTGCAAGGGTAATATTGTCTTTTCCAAGCAACAAACCCTAACCTCGAGGTCACTGTATGAAACGGGTCGTTCATCATTGTTGGGAGTATGAAAAATGAACGTTGAATCAAATGTGGCCGTTAAATTAAGGGCTTCGGTATTGAGGTTAGTTATGTTGACGGAGTCAAGATAAATGCTTGGGGTGTTGAGTTGAAAGATGGGTATCAAAAGGCTAAGAACATCTACACTGTTTTTTCAAAAAAATAAAATAAAAATAGCTATATTGGCTACGAGGAAGAAAATGTAAATCAACATGGTTAAGGCAACAAGGAAAATGCACTTCAACTCGGAATGAATGCGATGAAAGTTAGCCATAATGGAAATGAATTTTGGATAGATAAAGGAAGCCATGGATTTACTAGTTGTGCTTGAATGTTATCCGACGCAGAGGCTTGAACAAAGGTGTAAAGAGCTTGTTCGAATGACGAATCTCAATTTATCGGATCAACGTTAGTTTTTTGAGTTTTAGTTCGAAGAACAATAATGGTTTATGATTCTGTTAGTATTTCTTGTCCAACTGATCACTCTGTTGTTCTAACTATTATAAAGTGATTCATTCATATGTAAAATTTTTTTGACAGTCATATCATGTACCGCCAAAATTAGGTCTTATCCATTTATATTTATAAGTTGCTTCTTTCAGATATATGAAAGTTTGACTCAGTGTACCATATCATGCAAGACACATGATTGAGGTTTCACAAAAGAATAAAACCAATTTTAATTACTATAGTACAATTTTATACATGTCTACGAGCTTTTCTTTGCAGTGGTGTTATTAACCCAAGAGTGATAATTAATTTAGGATTTGCAAGTTATTGACCTTTAAACTAAAGCTTAATTATTGAAAGAAATCTTACTGTTCCCGTTCCATTTATTTATGTGTGCGCAATACTAGAGTTACTTATTTCATTGCATTAACTAGTAAAAGACCCGTGCTTCACGTAACAGTGCGGTAATTATATATAAATAATAATATATATCAGTGCGGTTTAGACACTTGTTTGATTTAGACACTTGTTTGATTTAAGTGTCAATAAACGTAGCACGGTGTAGGATATGTTTGTGTTGGGGTGGGAGGAGGGTGGTGAGGTGTGGCAGTGGCGGAGGAGATTGTGGGATTGGGAGGAGGAATTAGTGGGGGAGTGTCGAGCGTTGCTTGCTAACGTTACTTTGCAGGTTTCATTGTCAGATGGATAGAGATGGCGACTTAACAATTCAGGAAATTATTTTGTTCGTTCTGTTTATGATATGTTGACTATATGTGATAATTCTATTGTTGATGAGACTCCAACTTTGGTGTGGCACAAACATGTCTCGCTAAAGGTCTCTATTCTTGCTTGGAGGCTTCTTCGCAATCGGTTTCCAACAAAGTCTAACTTGGCGGTTCGTGGTATCATGGTTCAGGATGCACATCTTTGTGTTTCTGGATGTGGGGAAGTGGAGACAACTCAACATTTATTTGTTTCCTGCCCTATATTTAGAGACTTATGGCAACATGTCCGCGCTTGGATTGGGGTTAATGGGGCCGACCCCTTTGACACTGCTGATCACTTTGTTTAGTTTTCTTATTTGTTAGGATATGCAGCTAAAAACCGTTCTTTTATGCAACTTTTATGGTTGGCTTGTGTGTGGGTAGTGTTCCAAATGCTCCTTCGTGTGTAACTTGGATTACGACCAATATTAGCCTCGAAGAAACCCCTATTGGGAAAACATTTAGATTTGAGGACTCTTGTGAGCATTGTTGCCAAAATTCCGACTTAAATTCTAAAATTTGGGATTAAGACCAATATTAGCCTCCAAGAAAACCCTATTCTTTTACTAGAATATGGTAGCTTATGGAAGTAATACATTCAATAGTCCAAGCTATCCATTGGTCTGCAAAACCAACTTTTTTCAAAATAGCTTTCAATTACTACACTTTTCTTACGTCTAGCTTAAGAGAAACCCAACCTTTTTTTCCTTTTAATTTGCATTTCATGTAGTGGAGAATCTCAAAGGCAGTGAGAGCGTTATCTAAAATATCTATTTCAGGCATAAACGCAGCTTGGTTTTCCGAGATGCATTTAGTCAAGATCTTCTTTAGTCTGTTCATCATTTCCTTTTAGTGGATTTTGTAGATCACGTTACAGAGAGATATCAGCCTAAAGTCATTCATGGACAATGTTTCTCAATTTTTTGTGTTAGAAGATATTCTTGTTGTAACACCCTGTTATCCCAAACCTAATAATAATAATAATAATAATAAATAAAAAAATAATCAGAGTTAAACACGAACGGGCATGTCACACTACTTTTCAAAATTCTTAAATAGAAATGAATACTATTTAATAAACACCAACAATAATCCTGGCACAAGGGCCTCAACATAATCATTCATCTAAAATTGTTTCAAATAACAATGAAAGGCTCCAAACAACGGGTTCAAAAAATATTGATACATAAGGAATGAAAATAAAACGACTAATTCCCATCCCGTACGTATCAGAGCCCTAGACACTTGAGCCACCACACCTACTACTCGGAATCACCTGCACGTTACCCACGGTCGAGGCAACATTCAAACAGAAGGGGTGAGATTCACAATCAACAATAGTAGACATAAAATTCATCAATTGAATCTAACA